>ERZ894196.39-NODE-39-length-60383-cov-57.023687_pt1 | contig 60383 bp, 116 predicted proteins | sample MGYA00380284_ERZ894196 | MGnify/ENA primary metagenome ERZ894196 (study PRJEB32331, sample SAMN06328427) | human gut metagenome | biome: human gut microbiome; feature: stool | host: Homo sapiens | collected 2011-10-21 ...
AAAGTACCCTGCGGAATTTCAGTCTCTTGGGCTTGTGAACGAGGCGTATGTAATAAAGTACAAGCCCCGATACGTACTTTTTGAAATTGCCGTAACAAAATATAGAAATTCGGCATCGGCTTTTGATAAATTCGCGGTTGCTTATGCGTTTGCGAACAAAGGAGCTGATTTTAGGCTTGCTGCAATCGGAGCGTTTGAAGAAGCAATCGGAAAAATACCATTTACTGTTTTAGATAAATTTGCATCGTTAGACTTTACATTTACATGCAATATGTTTTCCAAGTTATACGAGCAAGAGTGGGAATTTGACAACGCCATATTTTGGTTAAAAAAGGCGATTCGCCGTGGTGGATTAAACAGCAAGTATTTCGCTGAGAGAATCAATAAAATAAAGAAAAGAAAAATTGACGTAATCAGGAACAACAAGCACAAGCGGAATAGACGGATATCTGTTGAAAACGAAAAGTTTGAGCATGACGTACACGCTGCTGCATTACGATTTATTCAGGAGTAGATATGCCAAAAAGAGATACAGTCCAACCAAACGTAGATTCGATAGCAGAAAAAGTTTCGGCTAAAAGCTGGAGCGAAGCATCATTTTCGAAAATGATCGGGAAACACAAGAGGTGGTTAAGTGAAGTAAGGCGTGGGAAAAATTTCCCATCCCCAGAAGAAGCCGCACGGATATGTCAGCTTCTTAAAGCTACTCCCGACGAAATTTTGTTGCGCGAGGGGGAAACCCCAGAAGCAACCGCAAAGTGCTTAGAGAATATTGAGACGGTGCGGAAACTGGTCGAGGCTGAGGGCATAAAAGAAACCCCCGATCCGAAGATCGAGGGTGTGGACGATAAAATCGCGCAGTTTATCCGCTCCGCATCTGCGGATGAATTAACTGAGATTTCACGCTATATTGAATATCTGGAAAGCAAGAGGGATAAGACATGAAACTCGACCCTGACTGCGTCCGAGATTTAATGCTGTTTTGCGAAGATAATACTTACATCAAAACAGAAGAAGTCGGCAATTATACTTGCGCAAGTTATCATGTTTTATATATTGATTCAATGAGGCTTGTCCCGCCACTGAACAAATACGATACAGGGGCTTTGATTTATCACATCATTCAGCTTTCGGAGAGTGGGTATCTGGCAACAGATTTCCATTTTGATCCCATTACAAACTTCCATCACAACAGTCTGCCGTCTATTTACTATGTCACGCCAAAGGGGCATGAATTTATCGCGGCAATCGAAGGAAAAACGCAATGGGAAAAAACATCAAAATTGCTGCGGTCATTTGGCTCCGTGTCTTTAACAGTGATTGAAACAATCTCAAAAGGGATTGCATCAGCGGCTATTGAACAAATAATAGCGCCAAAGGCGTGACATCACAGCCCCCGTTTTCCTCATTGACCTTTACGGGCGTTGCGCGAAACGGGATGCTTTGCGCGGAAATCTGATTGCTTGCCTTGATCGCACGATCTAAGCAAAAGGGGAGATATTCCGCGCTGTCCGCGGAAAGCCCGCAGGCCGAAATGGCGTCCATGCACCGATTTACCGCGTCAACCATTTTGGAGTCGATGTACCATAACTTAGCGGCCTCTTTCATTTTTCTCTTCCCCCTCAATAAGTTTCAAAAGCTCAAGCTTTGCTTCATACGGAAGCGCCAGCGCGGCGCATACCAGTTTTTCGCGCAGTATTTCAACATCTGCTCTGTTTATTGTATCACATTTCGCGTCATTATACAACATCTTGCGTCCCTCCCAATAATTATAGTAACGGGGCTATATGTCGATTATTGCACTTTGTGCAGTCGAAAATATAAGAAAATGGAGAGTTAAGATGAAAAAGTTTTTGCTTATCGCGCTGTCTTCAGTTCTCGCGCTCGGCATGTTAACCGCCTGCGGGGAAACGAATCAGGCCGAGCCAGAAAACGAGCCGGTAACTCCACCCGATCTCGTTGGAGAGTGGAAGCAGACAAACAGCAATGCAGATGACGCATGGCAGGCCGCTACTATTGCCGGAGATGCCATTGAGGTGTATTGGGTATCTGATAACGGAGAAACCAAAGCCCTCTATTGGGCCGGTTCTTTCGATGCCCCTACCACGGCGGATGAGCCGTACACCTGGGAATCGGAAAATGATAAAGATCAGACCGATATGGCAATTCTCGCCAGCGGCGATGACACAAAGACGTTTACCTATCAGGACGGCGTAATCAGTTACGAAGTGTCTGCCATGGGAGTTACGCAGACCGTAAAACTTGAGAAGCAATAAGTAACTAAAGGCCCCGCCGCCCTCTGCAACAAACGGCGGGGCCGGAGGGCAAGCCTTGGGGGGATTGGCTTGCCGTGATGCAACCATAGCAAAAATTGATTGGGCAACGCAATAACCAAATGTGGGAAACCGGCAGTATACTGCCAAACGAAATTGTGTACTATCGCTGCCCATATCTTATAAATTTAATACAGGAGGCCGATTTTTTGACGATCCAAGACTTATGCCGCGAAAAAAGAGCCGCCCTCAACATGACGGCCCAGGACATTGCCGATGCTTCCGGCGTCCCCCTCTCCACCGTTAATAATTTCTTCGCCCATGCGTCCAAATCCCCGGCCCTTTATACCACAGCTGGTATCTGTGCGGCACTGGGGGTGTCTTTGGACGCATTTTTTGGTATTGGCGATCACTGTACCGCCACGGAAGAAACCTTGCAGGCGGAAAAAGATGGGCTGGAACACCGCCTTGAAAATAAGCGGAAGACCATCGGCCTGATGGAGGCGGAACTGAATAACCTACGTCATTCCGTAAAACTATACAGGTGGATCATGCTCGGTTTGTCGCTATTGATCGTCGGTCTCTTCGTCTGGTGCGTGTGGGTAGATATTCACTGCGCCAATTACGGATTTTGGAGGGGATAGTATGAGAGCCGCACTATATATCCGCGTCTCGACGGAAGAACAGGCGCGGCACGGCCTATCTCTGGAGGACCAAAAAAACAACCTGACTCAATTTTCAAAATCTCACGGAATGAAGATTGCTGGCATCTATGAAGATGCTGGCATTTCCGCCAGAAAACCATACAAGAAACGCCCTGCTCTCTTGCGTTTACTTGAAGATTGTAAGGCTGGGAAGATTGATCTGATCTTGTTCATAAAGCTGGACAGATGGTTTAGAAATGTGGGGAACTACTATGCCGTTCAAGAAATCCTAGACCAATACAATGTATCTTGGCAGGCGACACAAGAGGATTATGAGACGACAACCGCATCCGGACGGCTGAAAGTAAATATCATGTTGTCTGTTGCCCAAGATGAAGCAGATCGGACCAGTGAGCGCATTAAGTTCGTATTTGAGGGAAAGCGGGCGCGGCTGGAGCCTCTTACCGGGAATATACCTTTTGGTTACAAAATTGAAGGGAAGGCATTCAAAAAGGATGAATCTAAAGAGGCTCTTGTTAATGATTTCTTTAAGAAGTATCTAGCCTCCGGTTCTATTTCAAAAACTTCCGAATTTATCAGAGAAAAATACGGTATTTCAATGAGATACCATCTCATTGATAAGATGCTGCGCAGCACCACATATTACGGGAAATATTACAATATGGACGGAATGTGTCCTGCCTATATCACTAAAGAAGATCATGAGAAGATTCAGGCTATGCGGAGAAAGGTTGTCCGAAAAGCAAAGAACAATCGAACCTATCTGTTTTCTGGATTGGTGGTTTGCCCAGAGTGTGGGAACAGGATGGGCGCTCGCATTAACACAAAGCAGACGTATGTGTTCTATAACTGCAACGGGCATTATACAAAACAAAACGGATGCCAAAACCGCGTCAATCTGGGGGAAAGGAAAATTGAAGAGTATCTTCTTGCGACGGTAGATAACAAATTCCATGAGTACAAGGCCAATTTCTCTGCCCTTAAAAATGCAGAAATAAACAAGAGGGCACGCGCAGAAATCTCCGCCGCAAAATCAAAGTTAAATAAGTTGAAAGATTTGTATCTGAATGACATTATCACGCTCGAAGAATTAAAGGCTGACCGTGAATCACTTCTCGCAAAAATTAGTGATTTAGAGAAAGCTGCACTCCCTGAACAAAAGCAGGACTTTGAGAGCATTGATAGGGTGTTGATTGAAAACTGGAAGGAATCTTACGACGGACTCAACCGAGAAGAAAAACGAGAATTTTGGCGGATTATTATCAAAGAAATCAAAATTTACCCTGATAGGCACATAGAATATTCCTTAAATGTTTGAAAAATTTTTAATGAATTTTATTACTTAATATTTCTCCCTGTGTAGTTGCGATAATATTATGTAATAAAATCCCCGCCCTCACAAGAGAGCGGGGACTATCGTCAGTGCTTCACGACAAACTCATAGTACCGAGCGAGTTTGTCCGGAGCGGCGTCCTGGTCGTCCAGAAACGCTTTCGCAATTTCGGCATAGAAGTCGATGTTGCTGACATTGAGCTTCTTGGCGACCTTGCTGTAATCGGAATAGACCATGTTCATGGCCGCGTAGAACTCCGCAGGGTCGCAGTTGATACCGCGCTGCGTCATGATCTGGTTGGTCTGCTCCATCGTCCAGTGAGGGCCCGTGGTGCCGTCCTCGTTTTTCATTTCACGAGTCCACTCCTCCGCCATCTCTTTGCTGAACGGGGCGACGCCGGAGCCATAGCCGTGGCCGCTCACGCGCTCGCCTCCGCGGCGGTATGCCATCTCGTCACCGCGATAATCGTGGCTGAACTCAGGCGGGATTTTGTTCATCTCCCCCTCCATGGAAAAGCCAATCTTATTCATCGGACGCAGAGAGTAATCCTGGTCATAGTGGCGCATGGAACCATCCTGATAGACCGGGGGCACGTAGGGCGTCATGCGGTAATGGGATTCCGGGCCATAGTTCCCGTGCAGGTGTTCGTCGTAGTAGCTCATAGGAGCATACCGGCCATTGTCATAGTGTTCCCGGCCCCGGCGGTCACGGAATTTGTCCTCTACCCACATCTCGCTTTCACCGCGAGGCGCAAAGCGGCCGTCGGAATACCGACGATACCCACGATCTTCCACATCGTAGTTCCTGCGGCTGCCGGACATCAGCATCATTCGTGTAGATTTTTTCATGAGACTACCTCCTTACGCCGTAGGGGCGGGAGCGGCGCCGCCGTCAATGCTGGCAAGGTTGTTATTGGGAGCGCAGCAAGGCTGGCCCAGCATCCGGAAAGAGCCGCCGGTGGGGGTAGTCACTACACAGACAGAGTAGCGGGTGCGGGTTCGAATGCCGCAGGCGGTGACCTGCGCACAGTTGCACTTGGTCAGCGGGTAAAGCGTAGTCCCCGTTCCAATTGTAACATATACCGGCGCATTGATGGTAGTGGTATCCGGAATAGCCTGGGCAACGACGATGCAGTACTTCTCTCCATTGTTATAAGCTCCGGCAGGTAGATTGATCTCCAAGTTCCCACCGGTAAAGGTGACGGCCTGGGAGAGGACCAGGCGATCACACAGCTTGCATACAGGCTTACAAGACATATTACTCCTCCAAAAAATCAGGGGCAGCAGACGTTCAGCCTGCCGCCCCGAAATAGTCACGGCAAAGCCGGAAGATGTAAGTGGTTCTTACCGATCAGCAGCCGCAGCCGCACCCATTATAAGTCCCGCAGTAGGGATAAGGCGCGGGCACCTGATAGGCCGGAACAGGCATGGGATTGATGCGACGAATGAGTTCCGCAGTCTGCGCTTCCTGATTTGCTGTAATAAAGGCGTTCTGGGCCGCCTGGGAGGCCGCCAGCTTCAGGGACTGATTCTCTGCCTGGAGGCTGGAAATCTTGTCCTGGCAAAGGTAATCCAAAATCGCGCGGGTATTGGCATTGTTGTTGTCCAGAATGTCGCGGGTGGTATTCTGGATGGTATTGCGGGTATCGCAGGCCTGGGTAGCCATATCATACCGGACTCCCTGAATAGCAGTCTGGGTATCGCAGCAGCACTGCGCCAGCTGTGCGCCCAGAGAGTTAAAGCCGGTCTGAGTTTGATAGCCCAGATTGCAGATAGCCGTATCTACCCCGTGGAAGCCATTGGTCATGGTGTTGTTCAGAGCAAACGTGCTGTCGCAGATGCCCTGCTGGATGCCCTGAATTCCACGCTCCACACCGTTGAAGGCGATGGCTTCATGCACGTCGGCACGGGTTGCAAGTCCCTGGAGGCCGGGACTATCAGAAGCACCGCCGCCAAAACCACCGAAGCCGCCGAAGCCGCCGCGGCCCCAGCCGAACACCATAGCCAGAATGATGATGCCCCAAATGCCTTCCCAGGCACCGCCGCCGAAACCGTTGTTACAATTGCCGCCGTTGGAATCGCTGCCCAGCGCATAGCCAGTCGCAAAATCGTTATCCATTTGTAGATACTCCTTTTTCAGTTATTACATCGGGGCCGTACGCTCCCCGGATGTTTCCAAAGAGCGGTTTTTATCAAGACCCGAAAACTGAAAAGGATGGTATATAATTATCTGCTGCTTGGAATCGTTACGCCAAGCTGCCGGGCGAGGTCATCAATGGATATCCCCCGCTCCTTTGCCATGTTCTCCGCGATCTGCTGAAGCTGCTGAGGGTTCTTCCCCTGAATGAGCCTCATAGCCTGTGCCGCCTGCGGGTTTTGCCCTGCCATCTGTTGGAGGAGCTGCATGGGATTTCTCCCAGCCCGCATCATTTGGAGCATAGCCATCATGGGATTATTCATCGGCATCATTTTTCTTTCCCGCCTTTCCGATAGAAGCGGGCTTTTTCAGCCTTTCTATCTCCTCTTTGAGATTGTTGATGGTGTCTTTCATATCCATAAATTCATCCAGAGGCGCGAAGGCAGGGACCGGATTCTCTGCCGGCTGTTCCCGTACCTGCTGCTGGCTATGGAACTCAAACACATCCGCCGCGCCGGTGTTGGTGTTAAATCGCTTCATATAGATCACATTATGGGCCAGGTCCGGGAAAAACATGGGATTTCCCATGAAGTCAACCGGAACTCCCAGAGCTTCCTCCCTGGAAGCCACAGGGCGGCAGAAGAAGGTGGGCTGTGTGTTTACATTTCCCTGAGGCTGCACGGCCTGTGAGGGCTGTTGAGGCGGTTGCTGGGGCTGATATACTTGTGGTGCCGGGGCGAACGGAGTCACGGGATTGTAGCCTCCGTAAGCCGGGTAAGTATAGTTAGGGAACGCCATCATGCATACTCCTTTCTGTCATCATAAAGAAGCTCTATTTGTTTGATAAAGGTCTCCAGTCCGGAGAAATTTCCCGCTGCTGCATATCGCTGGCATATGTCCTCCGCTGAAGATGCTGTATATCCGCAGGCTACCAGCCGCTTGACAAGCTCAGACCCATTCACAAGCAAAATAACACGTCCTTTCAAACAAAAAACGGAGTCCGTGAGGAGGGCGGCGACGTGTACCAACCCTTGAATCCTCACGTCCTCCATGTCTCTATTGTCGCATAAAAAATCCCCGCATGGGTGGCATCCATGTGGGAATTGTGTGAAGTTATGTGAAAAGAATAATGAGCCGTCTGGTTGTGACAAACGGCTCATGTCCCTTTTCTGATAAGGCTATGTAGGTTATGTGACAGTTGACTTGAAATCTACAAATTCAGAAACATGGGCGTACAGCCTTCAACAAACATATTTGATGGCATCTCCATATCTCCTATAAACTTATTAAAGCCGTTTCGCTGGTAAAATGAAACAGCTTCTGGCACAGAATATAAAACAACATGGCTTGCTCCGCATACAGACTCAGAAATTCTATATATCTCCATTATCAAATAGCATAGACACAAGTCACTCCAGTGTTGTTCTCCGGATTCATCTGTTAAAAAAACCTGATGTTGATACCTCTCATCTACAGCAAAAATCTTAACTTCAATAGCTGGAGTAATATTAAACTTTGTCCGGGAATGAACTATAATGCCGCTGCATGATAATGACGCTATCCCTATAAGCTCTTTCTTATCGGCATCCGCCCAAAAGCAATAGGAAACAGCGTCACTATCTGTGAGCAATTTTTCTTCAAAATACTTATCAATTTCCCTGTGACCACATTTGAAGGAAACCCCTCTGATGTCATCTGATGTCGCAGATAGACAAATCATTTGCCAGAATCACGTTCCTCTTGTAATATACGAATTTGCGCATCTAGCTGTTCCAGCCGCACGGTATCTCCGCTTTCAGCCTCTGCTTTCCTCACCTTTCGAAAGGCGTTCAGAACAGCATCCGTCTTTTGCGTTAGTATTTTAGCGTCTTTTGCATCAATTCGAAAAGCCGTTTTAATAGGTGCTGCCAACAGTGCCATTTGAATGCCCCCTTTCCTCCTTTTAATTATACTGGCTTCCTCCTGTGCCAATCATATCATCCTCCAATATTAAATGCAACATCAAACTGTAAATTTTCCCTAGTATTTGTTTACATTTGGGCTTTATAAAAAAGTATACGCCACTATGCAATATTGTATTCTATTCGCTATGGAAAATCCGCGGAATCTTAAGATTCCACGGACTTCTTCAAAAATATTTTAATTTCTCTGCGGCGTTTTCTACTTTTAGAAGGATTCGTGAAATCCTGCGGCTAATCGTAGAGCGCTCCCATCCAAACTCCGCGGCAATCTCAATCTGCGGGATTTGATCAATCAGGTAGCGTTTAGCAATGTCCGTGTCATCGTTTCCCAGGTTGGCTTCCCGAATAGCCGTCTCCATTTGAGAACGCATCAGGCTATCCAGACTATCAGGCAATTTGACACGGGCAGCTGCCACAATTTCACGTCCTTTCGATTAAACTTTTCCGAGCCACTTTGCGAAACGATAAAACATAATCGCAATCTGTCTCCGAGTAGGTTGACTGTTTAGCATCATGTCTCCATTGGCGTCTCCCTGCATGATACCTACGTCCTGCACCCACTGGACCGCCAGATCACTTTCAAAAGGCTTGTCCACAGTTTCCTCCTTCCAGGCAATCCCCAGATAGTTCAGGACGCCCTTTGCTTCCGCTTCCGCCAGTTTCTGCCGGTATGCGGAGTTTTTGAGATTTGCGGTGTCTGTTTGATTGGTGTGGAAGCCATGCTCGATCAGAACAGCCGGAGCCACGGTACCTTTCAAGACATACAGCGACGGGTCCGCCACAATCGGTGTAGACCTGACAGTAATTCCGGCGTCTTTGACGGCCTCCAGGATATCCTTTGCCGCCTCATAGCCGCTCCCGCTGGTCTTGTAGACATATGCGCTCCATCCGGAGGCAGAGGACCAGCCTCCATCTCCAGCGGCGTTGCTGTGCAGGCTCACGAACAAATCAAGGTCTTTGATGGCGTTTGCAATCGCACACCGCTGCGCAAGGCTGACTTCCCCGCCGCCAGTCCTGGTCATGGTGGCAGCAACGCTATGCCGCTCCAGGATGCTCTGAATGCGTTTCCCCATGTCCAGGGCAAACTCATGCTCATAATAGGTTCCGTCCGGGTTTTTGTTGGCGAGGTTTCCCGCGTCATGGCCCGGGTCCAGGACCACCTTCTTCTTTTCCACAGTTGTCTCCCCTTTCCTGAGATAGACCAGAATCAAATCATGCACATCTCTGCTGCTCTGGATGGCCTTGCCTTTGAAATAACACTGGCTGGAGCCGCCGCTGTCCAACATAACGGCGGAATCCCATCCTGCCGCCGCCAGATCGTCTCTGAGGGCCTCCGGCGTCCGGGTCATACTCCCGCCGTCTCTCGTACAGTACAGGGCCAGAGAGCCGCCCTTGATGCCGATAGCGGAGCGTCCCCGCTTTCCTCCCTGGCCCTCGTCATAAATCAGTTTGGAGATTGGCTTTCCGGAAACAACCAGCGGTGTGCAGGTGATATAATTACGCTGAGAGGCATCCGGCAGCGTGTCCATAGAGATGTCCGGTCCCTCATTCCAGGAGTAGCCGAAGACTGTGTAATCCGGTTTGCAGAGTACCTTCCCATCTGCTTTCAGGTGGCAGTTTGGGACGAACGTGGACATGTTATAGAGCGTCCCGTTGAGGATGTAATCCGCCCCGGTCTCCCTCTGAATTTGAGAGAGAGACCGGAGAGCGGTGTTGATGTAAAGCTGGATGCGCCGGATGTCTTTCAGGGGGATTGTTACCGCCAGATGGTCAGGCATTTCCACCACTCCCCAGCTGCTTGAAAACCTGGTTTGCGCCGGTAGCCGCAAGGCCGGACACAATGCCAACAGCCGCAGCGGTGATGTAATCTGTGGCGGGGAAGTCCGGCATGAGGAACATACCCAGAATACCCAGCGCAGCGCCACAGATACCGCAGATAATGGGAATCCATTTGTTGTCAAGTTTGACAGCCTTCACGCCTTGCCCGATCAGCAGGCAGATGACGGTGATTGCCGCCACACCGGTAATGCCGAGAGAAGAAATATCCATAGTCAATCCTTTCCGGGCAGCACAAAAGCCGCCCTGTCGTGCTTGACAAAGCGGCCTGATTTGGTATAATGAATGTACAAGGGCGCTGTTGTTTGACGGTTAGCCCCTCATACGCTCAACTCTCGTTGACCGCTCGGGTAGCAGCCGGGCGGTCAACACGCTTTTATGGTCAGTATGTAGGCCGTAAAGACCGCGCACACTAAAATCCAAAGGATTTTCGCCAGAAGGCGTCCCACAATCGCATCACCTCCCCTCTACAGGGAAGTGGCTAACCGCCGTATACAACAGCGCCCAGGGCCTTTTTCAAGGCAGGTTTATTCTACCAAAAGCGCCGCTTTGTGTCAATCTTCGCCGCCTGGATGGGTGGCTTTTTTCTTACTTCCGGGTCGCCTTAACCGCGTAGCCCAGCTCGTCATAGGTCACATCAAACCTGCCAGCATTGGTCTTCTGCTCCACGACCTGACCAGCCAGCTCCTTACGGCGGGACAGGTCGGGTTTATCCGGATAAACCACATGCTCACCAGTAGCAGGTGTAAAGCCCTGCTCCATTTCCTCCTTCGTCCAGCCGCCGCCAGGGTTCTTGTTCGGGTCCAGAGAAAAGTTCGCGCCAGCCTCTTTCAGCTTCGCGTTGGCTTCCTCCGGGGTGATCTTACCGGCCTTGTACTGCTCCATGATGTCGTTGATGGTCTTGTTCATAATATGTACTTCCTTTCTTTTTTACAGCCCGATTCGGGCCAGAATAAACGTAATTACTGCCGCCAGGACTGCCCAAATCGCTTTATCCACAATGGAATCCCAGCGCTTCTTTGGGCTGGCCTGTTCTGTCTCCTGCCACTTGATCAGCTTGTCCAGTTTTTTCATGATGTTGTTATACTGTTCGTTCCGGGCGGCTTCGGCCTTTTCCAGCTCCCGGATGCGGTCGAACATCTCTTTATGAGTCCCTCGTGCGGATTCTCTGAGCTCTGTTATCTGCTTCTCCAGCATGTCCGCTTTCTGGAGGCCCAGGCAATCCCGCTGTGGGTCTATGATGCATTTTTCATTACTCATGGGCAGCACCGCCTATCTGTGGTATAATCTTTTTGAGGTGATGATATGGATTCTATGAACTTGTATAAGGTTATCGTGATCTGCTCAAAGTGTGGGAGAATGGCCCCATATACTCCGCCATATGGTTCCAACATATGGGGCGTTTGGAACTGGCATCAGCCATGCCCCTTTTGCGGAGAAAATGCGTGGGTTGCCCACGAGCCGGTCCGGGACTGGAAAACTGGGAAGCCACTGGACCTTTAAGGTTTGACGCGCATACTTGATCTCGCTTTTTATGAAAAAGCCTGTGTGATTTGCTTGTTGAAAATGTATGGACATTACGCCATGGAGATTTCATGTTACTTTGTATACTCTTACATCAGAGCCAGGGGCGTTCATATCGGTAACATTTCCTGATAATGTCAGATATGAGCTATATTGCATAAAAATTAAGGTTCCCTGCACTGCGCTGAATGTAGTCCCACTTGCTGTGTTAGGTGTTATTAATACACTAGTTACAATAAGATTTCCCGCGTTCAAACTTGTATGATATATACTAATATTATTAGATATACCGTCGTTTATAATCGCGATTCTTTTCACGATTGGCGCTTTAACAGATAATGTGCCCACAACATTAACACCGGACACACTTGTAAATGTCTTTCCACTCGTTACATCTGCCGCAGTAGCGGTTCCCAGGTTTGCAAGCATATCACAAACTTCTGCCGTTCCAGTGATTATTTCACCGTTGCTATCTATGGCTTGTTTTCCGGCGGCTAGATTCTCCGCTGTTGCTGGATTAGACAGCTCCGGAAGAGATGTACCAATGATCATCTGATTCGCTATCATGTGTCCTCCTTAGCTTTTAACATCAGTTATTGCCACATACACTGTCAAATTCCCTGTTGGAACCGTCTGGCAGGTGAAGGTAAGACTATCGGCAGCTTGTCCGGTACAGAGGACTCCTGCAGCGAGATAAGCGGCTTGCGAGGCGATAGCTGGAACGGGCTGAATCAGCTGCTTTGTCTCGTCGGCAAGGATTCCCGAAACGCTAACTGTCTGAGAATTTCCAGACCATGCAGACGCGAGAAGCGTCACACCATGGACCATCGGCTTTCCGCCCGCATTGGCGAGTACTTCCTCAAATTCTTCCTCCGTCCCCGTATATCCCCCATCAACCGCATACTGATACGCTGATTTGCCGGGAAGACCAATCCCGGCCACTTTTTTTCCGTTTACGTAGAGTGCCATAGAGACCTCCTAATACTTGATGATGGGGGTTAGGGCAATGTTGTACGGACGGACATAGCACATGTCCACATTACCCGTACTTGAAGCCCCTACGTAATAGCTTGTTGATTTCCCCGTTTTAATTTGGTCCAAATTACCATTAAGATAGAACGGTTCCGCAAAGGAACCAGCGGCAACTTGTGCCTGTCCAAACCAACTTGCTTCCTGCTTCTGTCCGAACGCGGCGGAGTACCCATCCTGAGACCCGGCGCCACGAATAAACGCCGCCTGCAAGTTTGGAAGGGCAAAGGTCGTGCTTCCATCGCCAGTCCCAAACGTGGTTCCAATCGCCGCAAACAGGTCCGCGTACTCTGTACGACTTACCGCGCTTCCATCGCAAATTAAGTACCCCTCCGGCGCTGTCTGTGTCGCCAGCCAGAATACAGACCCTACCGGAACGCTGGCGCCTCCTTTTGGCGCTGTGCTCAGCTCTGTAATGGCGTCCTGTACGTTGGCAGCGGTCATGCCGGACTCTGTGTTGTCATAGGTGATCTCGGAGGCGCTTACATCATTCTCGCCATCTTCTGTGAAGGTGAGGGTGAACGGGGCGGCACCAAAGGATTCATTCATGGACATTACGCCCCCGCCATCTAAGGTGACTGAATTCGCAAGCGATGTATTAAATTCATCTTCTGTGCCGGTATAGCCGCCATCCTTGGCAGATTCATAGGCCGATTTACCAGCCCCTGCTACCAGCTTTCCATTTACTTTGATTGCCATTGTTCACCCACCTATTCCATCACTGGCCATAATGATTCCATCTTCTACGCTATACAAGATGGCTTTGCCTGTGTAGTTCCCATTATTTGCTCGGACATAAACATCAATCATGGGAGACTTTCCGTCAATGCCACTGCTGTCACTAAAAGCTAAATAAAACATATCAGAAAATCCTTGCATATAAATGGAGCGCAGCTTTCCTTGACTGTATCTTGTATAAACGTCGATTATAATTGCGTTCTGTGTTTCTATGTAGGCTTGGTTTTCTCTTTTTGAAAAAGCTTCTACTCCAGGATTCATATATGACATTCGCTGCACGTTTCCATTTGTCAACTGAATCTGAATTGATGGAAGGCTGTCAACCTCTCCCCCTGTTTGATAAACAAGCAATTTTAATACTTTGTTTGCCAAAGAAAGATCATTCAAATTAAAGGTTGCGTGTTTTGTGGCTGAAAAATCATCGCAGCTAATTATGTTATACGGGAGACTGCCTCCCCCAGAACCAGCCTCCTCCGTAAACTCAATCGTGTACGGTCCGGAGCCGAGGGTTTCGGACATAGATAACGCGCCGCTGCCAGGGACAGAAACAGAACTTTCCTTATCCTGCTTGCCGCCTAACGCTGTTTTGATTTTCCCCCAAAGATATGAGAGGCCGGAATTATCTAAATATCCCATAGCGCCACCTGTTAAGCTTCGTCCGTGATGGAATCAATCTCCCCATTGGTGATGGCCTGGATTTCAAATACCTGGCCCAGGGCATCCCACTCCTCGCCCGTCCAGGCGTAGTTCATGCCGGTATCTTCCACATTCCACACATCACCTACCTCGTTTCCGTCAGACGGAAGAGCGGAGTAGGTTGCTTTGCTGCCCTTGTACTTGTAGGCTGTGGAAATCTCGCTTTTCAGCGCGTAATCGGAAGCCTGTCCAAACGCCGCGAGCTTGCTGTAATCCTCTTTACTCATGAGGCCATTCTGCGAAGAGGTTGCGTTGGTATATGTAGTGTCCGTGAATTTTGCGTCTGCCGGAACGCTGACGCCCACCGTAAAGCCGCCCACCTTCTCCGCGTTGTCTACGATACCGTTGCCGTTCGTGTCATACACGCTTTTCAGCATGTCGCCGCTATCATTTTTTCTCGAATCATCCACGTACTTCTTGCTGGCTGCTTCCAAGTCAGACGACGGCTCTCCGTGAAGCATCAAAGGGCCTGTCATCGTCCCGCCGGACTTCGGGAGCGCCTTTTCAAAAAGCGGCTTGATCTTGCTGTTCCACAGGTAAAGCAGGCCGTTATTATCCAGATATTTGCTCATTTTAGCATCTCCTCTATTTCAGAATTTGTAATCGCCTCTGTGGGCGGAGGTATGCGGCTGATTTCCTTTTTCAAGTCCGTGATTGCTTCCATTGGGTGCTGGTCTGCCGCGTCGCGGTTGGCAAGAAGTCTGTGGTCCGCCACACCGCCGCTTCCGCCCAAAACCCACTCCGCAGCGCCGTCCAGAATGCCCAGAAACTTTCCTTCGTCCTCTGGGGTAATCTCCGGCACTCCATCTCCGGGCGGTCCCTGTGGCCCCTCCGGGCCTGGTTCTCCGTCAAACTTTCCGGCATCCGCGTCATCCCGTACACTCTGCGCAATCTTTTCCGCCTGTTCGGCGGCTTCTAAAATCTGACTGTACACATCTGGCGTGGGAGGCTGCGCGTTGCTGCCCAGCGACACGCCCTCCCGGATTTCTCCCAGCTGCGCCCAGATGGTGGGGAGAACGACTGTGCCGCCCTTTGTTCCATATACGCCAACCGACAGGTTTCGTCCTGGATTCTCCAATACCTCCCACGGAATTTGGCACTCGTTGGAGTCGTCCAACACCACGGAAATTTGATCGTCGCCCGCGTGGAATACCGCCGTCCTGTCCAGGCCATCCCAATCCGAGTTGAAGGAAAATCGAACCGTGTAGACATTAACGGAACCACTGGTCACGCCCTCTTTCGCGCAGACTTCCAAATATATTTTGTTGGCTTGTAGATGGAACATAGTCTCACCTTTTGCTTTCTTTTTTTAAGAATTTGAATAATCAAATGCAATCATTCCGCCGTCTCCATGCACTTGAAACACATGCAAGCTATAATACTGATCGGCATCATTAATGGTCGTAAGCCTTTCAGTAATGCCCAGATTCTGAATGGTATAAGATTGATTATAGTTGCAGCGTATAGCAAAGCAGCCTTCCGCAGGCACTTGGAATTGACGGTTTCCAGATGTAAGATCAAACGTTCCATCAAAAGGAGTATATAGTGTAATAACAATAAATCCCGTGTTGTTATAAACTGTAACTCCGTAGTTCGAGGAGATACTTGCGGTGCCAGTGACTTTTACTCCCGCCTCGCTGGTAAAGGTCTTTCCAAATAGAACGTCTGCGGCAGTGGCATTGCCAAAATTTGTTGCAGGAGTACTTACAATTCCTTGCTTTCCTTGCCTTCCGAGCAAATCGTATGGGATTGTAGCGCTAATACTTATAATGGGGGTATCATTGCCCATGCTTCCCTGATTAATGGTGCCATCACTTAAAACAAAGTTTCCTGTTGGGTACTCTTGAATTGTTCCAGTTACAATTTCACCATCAGAATTGATTAGCTGCTTTCCGCTAACTAAGTCTTTTGCCGTGCCGGGATTTGTCAATGTTGGAAGCTGCGTCCCCGTCTCAATCGCCGCGATTCTCGCCGGGAAATCATTGGCAACAATAGGGTCAGAGCTGCCTTCTTTCGCTCTAATCGCGTCCGCAATCGCTTTCAGCTTGTCCCCCTGAGTGCTCAATAGCTCGCCTCCCAACTGTCCAGGATCGCCGCCTGAATAGAGGTATCTGTGTAGCTCTTCGCGGAGTCCAGAATCCCGTCCGCGTAAGTAAAAATATCCGTGTTCTTATTCTTCGTGTCGTATACGCTTTTCAGCATATCGCCGGAGCCGATGCCGTCCGCGCCATTGTACACGGTAAATGTTCCAATCGCTTCATCGTCCGAATCGTACATCGTGTAGGTGTCTGTGGTTCCCGCCGCTCCGGTACCGCTGGTGCGCGTAATGCTTTTTACAGACGTTCCCTGCGGGCCGACAGGACCCTCCGCCTGAATGGTGGTATCTTCATAGGCCCCGGTTCCGCTGTTCCATACCTGCCAGAAGCCCGTCTCCTCGTTCACCTGGGGCGGGTGAGCTGTTACCTGCGCCGCCGCTTCCGCGGTCTCTGCGGCCTCCTGCGCTCTTTTCGCCGCGTCCACAGCCGCTTGTACATTGGCATTGGCCGCTTCCTCGGCAAATGACGCAACCTGCGCGCCCGTCACTTTGGAAGCTACTCCCTGCTGTTCTACAACAAAGAGGGAGTCATTGTCGATGCTCGCCACTGCCGGGAGTGTGCTGATATTTTTATCGGCCATCCGGGTCCTCCTTCTCGAAAGCCACAATCCCCTCCAGCGCTTCCAATGCTCCAGGAGAAATGCGAATCATATCCGTGTACTTGGAAAGGTCCACCACCGGAAATGTAATGCTGTCCTCCTGGTCCATCATTTCATCTCGGCGCTTCAAAAATTCGTTTAGGGCCTCTGAGTTCTGGAACTTGTAGTTTCCATTTGCCTTGATCTCTCCACCCATGTCGCGGACCAACGCCTGGTCCATGTTATAGACCGTCAAATACTCTTCATCCAACCGGGATTTCAGCTTTGCAAGCTGTCTCGCCGTCTTAAAGGGAAACGGGATTCCCGCTAACTCCATCATGGCTTTATGCGCTTCTGTAATCTTTCTGGGGGTCATACCGTCAACTCCTCAATCTTTCTTTCCAACTGCTGAATTTTCGCCGTCAGCACCGCGACAAACTCTCCATAAGAAAGGCCATACCGCCCCTCTTCATCCACAGACAGAGCCGCGAAATCATCCAACGGCATCCCGATTTCATTCAAAATATCCTCCACATCCTGCGCGATAAAGCCCAGGTGACGCTTGGCTTCTTTCCCTTTATAGAGAAAGCTCACTGGGTTCAGCCGGTCAAACAGAGAGATATATTTTTCAGCAACATCATACCGAATGTCATCCTTTGCGTTTCGGTCAGAAGTCACATTCAGCTCCACATCTGATGTAAAGCGGTTTGCGTACACATTGACGGCATTTCGGGTGTCCAGTGTAATATTGGTTGCCACAACGACCTCGCCATTATCGGTGGTCATACGAACGCCGCCGCTGGTGGCGACTACTTGATTTTCACTGACAGCTTCAATCATGCCCATGCCATAGGTGCGGGAGCCATTGTAATCGTAGCTGGTCACATATCCGATGTAACCGCCCAGGTCCGCTCTATCGCTTAAATCCTCGTAAACCCGCATCTCGCCGCCCAGCCGGATATATTCTGCGGAGACCTCGCCAGTCAAAATATTGTCTCCGGAAATCATGGTGGAGCCATCGGTCAGGCTGGACTCAAACACCACATCACCAGTAAATCGAATGACCTGCGAGGCAACCGTAACGCCGCCCACAGAGAGATCAATATACGAGCGGTCTGTGCCGTTTTGCACCGTGAGTGTGATGTTGTTCACCTTTTGCGAAATCGTGGAAACCTGTCCATTCAACCCCTGCACTGTGGATGTAATGCTGTCCAACTGAACGGAAATGCTGGACGACAGACCTTCAATTTCGTTTTCCACTTCCAGACGGATTTCTTCCGCCGTTTTTGTGATCGTGGAACGGGTCTCTGCAATCTTGCGGTCAAAGGTTCTGGTAGTCTCGCCTTCCGTTTTATATTCGTGCCGCGTTTCTGTGCTTCCAGGCGCGGAAACGTCCATGACCTCCCCTGTGCTAAACCGGATATTCTGATAAGTCAGCTGACTATATAACCCGCCAACTGTTATGCCGTCTCCAAGTTCAGCAAGTGGTGTCAACTTCGCCCCATCCGCATCCACGGGTTGATACTCGTAATCTTTCAGCGCAGCCAGAAGCGTGTTCGCCATTTCTTGTGTAGCATAAGGGCATGGTTCTTCAATTACAGTTCCGGTGTCGTCTCCTGCTTCGTAATAATTGTTGTCATCTAGCAGGAGGATGATCTTACTGATCGGCGGAGCTGGCTCATACTTTGTAAGAGACAAGGCTTTCGCCCCTATGTAATGCTTGCCATTCATACTAAGATTCTGTCACCTCCAAAGGTGATAGCGTCCCCGTCTTCCGTCACCAAATAGTTTGTTTCTGGAGGCATGCTTCCGACCAGCGGCACAAGGAGTAATTTATCCTCGCGAGTGATCGTCCAGTTTCCGCCATGCGCAACGGCAATAAACTTCAAAACATCCCGCAGCGTATAGTCATTTGCAGGATAATCAATCGTATAGGCCGGATTCAACCCAGTCCTGCTATCAACCTGGATGCCCATAAGGTCGGCAATTACACCAACGGCATCCGGCATCGGCATGGGGAACTCCAAAGACTGCTCTGGAACCCATATTTTGTCCGCTTTCAGCATAGAGTCATAGGCAACCACTGTCATGATTCCGGTCGGCTTTATAGACCGTTCATCCAGGTAAAATACGCCAAGCTGCTCCCATTGGTTATTGACCAGTGCATAAGGAATCATCTTTGCCATCGTCGGAATAACTGTTTTCTGCCGGAACACAATTTTCAAAGTAGCTTCACATGCGTTTCCGATGCCAAGCTGATCAAACAGCGGTCGCTCTATATTGGCAGACCGGATGTCCGCATCTGTGTATTCCGTATTGTCAATGACAACTTTATATCGCATAGCTCACTTCTCAATCAGCGGAAATGTAATCCCGCTCCACCACTCTGTTCCGTCCGGATGCTTGATAAGGTAGGATGCCGGGTTATTGTTTGCATACATGGTTTTTGTAACCGTACTCCCCATTTGCGGGTCGTAATATGTAACCGAAACCCATTCCGGCATAATAGCGGAAAGTACAATACTTGCCTCAACCGATTTGAGCGGGCGGCAGGTCACATCCAGTCGAATCTTCGTTGCCATGCGGTTCCGCTCCAAAGTTCCGTCCAGCATGCGGCCCGCGCCTTCCCCGTCCACATCTGATCTTTGCCACTTCAACCCTCCATACGCGATATAAGGAGCAATGTCGGTTCCGTCAATTTTCAGTACCATCCATTTGCCTCCTTATACGCGTTGGAGCGTCTTTCCGTACATTCGGTTTTGTCTGTTCTGATAGGCCGTTACCCGTTCTCCAACCTTGTCGCCGTCCATGTAGACATCTCCGCTGTTTTCCTCGATGGCGGAAATGATCTGCTGTGTAACCGCAATAATTGCATTGATAACTCCTTCGTTCGCAGTTGCTATACCTGAAACAATCTGATCGTTGTTTGCTACCGCTGTCCGGTTCCCGATACGGCCCACTAGCTCAGGGCCTTGTTCTCTGGCAATGAACATTTCGCCGTGGTCCGGAAATCCGCCAAGTGCATAGGTTGAAACATTGATCTTGGGAACAGACATTTTTTCAAGATCGAAAGAGCCTGTTATAGAAAATCGAGGAACCTTCACTTTAACGCCTGTAAATAAATTTTCTAGCGAAGTCCTGACAGCAGGTTTTGCGCTTTCAATTCCTGTTTTTATATTGGAAACGACATCTGTTCCGAACGTTTTCATAGTATTGTAGGCAAGAAAAGCGTTCTCAGATACGCCATCAGAGAAACCAACTACCAACTGTTTACCAACTTCTTTCAAGTTGGTAAACATATCGCTGGCAAGGCTTATATTGCTGCTTCCGTCTATGTTCAGTTTTAAGCTGTCCATAAGTGAAATATAATCAGATGTCAGATCAATTGCTTTCTCAATCTCGGGATTAGCAATTTGCAACTTGGCGTTCAAGGCTCGTGTGTCTGTTGTGATGTCTTCTACATCACCAGTCAAAGCTTGAATGGGATTCCCCGCAAATAGCCTCTGGAACCCGCTCACAATACTATCCCAAGTAATGCTCCCCATGCTATCGGTATAGGAAGAAATTTCACCTGCAAAATCTCCCATAAAATCCACAAAATCAGACACATCATTTGTGAGTTGCGGTAAAGTTTCGTTTAAATTACGAAGGGAGGGCGCGAGATTAAAATTCAGTTCGTCAGCCACATCGACTAAACTTTCTGTGAATAGAACAAATGCTGCTGCAAGTTCTACTAAAATCGCAGTTCCTAACCCAATCGCAACAGGGAGAAGACCTACACTTGCAACCGTAGCTGCGCCAAGTGCCGCAGTCACAACACCAATTCCAACCAGTAACGATGTCCCAAGCGCAATCCCGGAGGCTATCGTTTCCCCATTGTCCAGAACCGGTTGCCACGCCTGACCGATTTCATCCAGGCCCTTTCCGATAGCCCAGATTTCAACGATGAATAACCCGGTTGCCACGCCCAGCTCAAGCAGAATTGCGGTTCCGATTCCAATATTGATAGCTGCTGTTGCTCCCAAGGTTCCAAGACCATAGGTGGCAAGCCCGACAGCCGCAATAGCCGTTGTGCCAAGCCCGACTCCTGCCGCAACCGTGGCACCGTTGTCAATAACCGGCTCCCATGCCTTCCCGACTTCCTCTAACTCATATCCCAAAACAGCAATTGCGCCAACAATAATAACTGCTGCCGCAGCTACTTCTGTGACAATCAAAACACCCCATCCAAGATTTTGCGCAAGATTTTTCAGGGTACCGTTTAAGCCGCTTCCAGAACTGCCGCCCACCGCATTAGACACATCTTGCAAAGTTTCGGAAGCGCCAGTGATTGCTCCGCCTGCGCCGATTTTATCAGTAACACTTTTAATCTTGCCAATGGCTGTCAAAAATCCTCCAACAGTCAATAGCAGACCAGCCGCCACTTCAACCTTATCGACACCACTCCAATCACCAGTTCGAAACGCCTCTATAACATCGGCTAAATTTCGAACAACCAGCGTAAGACCGGTTAATATCATACCGCCGCCAGTCAATATGGGGTTTTTAGTCCAAAGTCCAATACCAGCTAGGAAAACACCAACATTTCTAACAAGATTGGTAGCATTGTCAAAATCAATCCCATTGTTGACCATGTCAGAAATGCTCGATACGATACCGCTCAATCCAGAAATGACCAGAAAAGCACCGCCCAACTTTACATTTCCGAGTGCTGCAAATGCAACTCCAAGACCTTCTGCAAAGCCGCTGATTAACTGAGTGACATTTGTAAGATTGGGGCCATTCTTGATAATGTCATCAATAGCCTCTTTGATCTTGTCCCATCCGTCTAAAAATAGTCCAAGACCAGAAATTGCAAAGGAGATTTTATACAGCAAGTTTTCGCCTTTTATCCCCTTTATTTTATTGAAAAAATCAAGTATACCATGAGCGATTTTCCATTCCGCCAGTGCAACGCCAATCGGGAGAATATAGTTGTATAAGATGTCTTTAAGTTTTTCTTTTAACTCGTCCGCCTGTGTTTGAATCTGACTGATCGCATCCTTGTCCCAAATATTCGGGATTTCAAGATCGCTCGCCCATCCAGAGGTTCCAATGTCACCAACAGACGTCCCGGCAGAAGTTGGCTCCAAAATAGTTAGTTCGTCGATTCCAAGAAGAGCTTTCTTCATCTCCTTTGCGGCGTTGGTCACTCCATTGATTGCGCCTTCCGTGTCCTCTGCACCATTAGTAATTCCCGTTGCCCAATCACTTGTCTCCCACTCCGGCATCGTGAATCCAACAAGAGTAGCAAGCGCTCTGATCGCATCCGTCAACACTTCGACAAATGCCTGTACCCAAGGTATGATTTGAACGATGATCGGGAGAAGAACCGTACCCAGAGCCCGTCCCAGCTGTGTGATCTGCTGGCTTAAAACCCGCATAGCATTGGCAGGACTTTCAAGAGTGCGGGCAAAATCTCCGATTGCGCCAATACGACCAGCGCCCTCCATAAGAACGAGGCTGCGCAGAAGTGCCTTTTCCTGTTCCGTCATGGACATTACGCTTTCGTCAATCCCATGAGCAAGGGCATATTCCTGCAAGGTAGCCTGACTGATGGAAATACCCAGTCGGCGGATAGGTTCGATTTCACCGGAAAGCGCAGATTGCAAACGAAGGATAGATTGCTCTGTGTCCTCGTTGTATAGCGAGCTCAGATCATAGGCAAGCTCAGTCAATCCTTCACTCAGATCATACGCCTGCTTCCTGGCAAGACCGAATCCGTTTGCCATAGACATGAACACGCCCTGCGCCCGCATCCATTCAGACGGGTCTATACTAAGTCTATCGTTGAGAAGTTCTGCATAAGCAAATGCCTCGTCGTAAAACTCCCCCATAGATACTTGAAACAGGTTGACGTTCTCTATGTAATCCGTTGCGGAAGTTACCCAAGACTTGGCATATCCATATACTTGCTTAATCGTAAAGCCATAGATGGAAAGCTTTGCAAGCGTACTTGTGATGCCATTACCAAATACTCCAAAACTCTTTGCTGCTCTATTATTAGAAGCAGCCAGCCCCGCATTACTTTGGATGATCTTCTGAATCCTTATAGGGAAAGCTGAAAAACCATTAGATACTTTCTGCATCTCTGTGGCAAGCGGTCGAACAGCAGATGCGACTTGATTCATTTGGGTTGCAAATTCTCCAAGGTCCGCTTCTTTAAGAGACGCGCTGACTTCCGGCAGCTTTTTGAGAGCATTGATAGTTGAATTTAATCCGCTAGATTTCTGGATAGAGGACAAACTATTTAGTGCTGGTGCTAGTTCTTTTAACTTGCCAATTCCTGTGTTGTTCAAACTGGCTGCGGCAGACGCAAGTGCTTGAAGCTGCTTTGATACGGTCGTTAGTCCGGCTCCGCCTTTAGCCGCTGCTTTCAAGTTGGTCAGAGCATCCGCCAAATCTTGCACTCGTTTTGCAGCTTCGCTCGATGTTGCCTCAATTTCAATTTGCAGGCTGTCGATATTAACGGCCATGTTGCCACCACCTTCCAATGTTCGGCACTTGGCAATAAAGCACTTGGCACTAAAATATAAAATTCCGCTACCTCAAACTTCATAGAGATAGCGGAAACCTCGATGCGCCTAGAAATAAAACGGCCCTCCGCCTATTTCTAAGCGGAGGGTTTGAGTATTATTGAATTGCGTTTTCTTTTAACTCAATGATCTCTTGATTCTCATAGTCCACTTTTGCCAAGTAGCTATCTTCTATGGGTTGGTGGTAATCTGTATCATCTACCCATCTATCAAACAAATCAACCATGCTAATGGTTCGTTCTTCTCGGACTTTTAATTTCCCGAAGAAACTTATATATAATTCTGGCTTATATCCAGGAACACCAGCAAGTGCAACATAGCATAAATCTCTGTTTTCTATGGTGAAGTTTACCTGTAGCTGATTGCTGTCGTACACCGGAGCAACAAACGCTTGAAGTTCGTCTATTCCTGTACCAAGTGCCGTTGTAATCTCACCAATCTGAGATATTCCAATATTTTGAAATATATCCGTCATTGTTTTTGCTTCATCAGATGTAAACCCAAGATTTTCAAACTTGGACAGCATATCTTCCTCTGGCGTTACGGAGGAGGTTTCAGAAGTGTTACTTTCTTCTTCATCCTCTCCCGAATTACCAGAACATCCGGCTAGACAAACTACCATCAGTCCAGCCAAAAGAAAAGAAACTACCTTTTTCATTTTACTGCCTCCGTCCAGAAATTTCAGATATTATCAAAGCAATTCCCTTGCACAACTGATATATTCCAAACGGAATAAGCAATAAAATGAAACAAAGTAATTCAATGACGCCTTTATCTGCGTCTGTCCTCGTTTTGCGCCGTGCCATTCTATCCCCCTCCTCCCCCAAATATTACCACAATCTGAGGGAGGAGGCAAGGAGGAAATACCTTGTTATTTACGCTGACAACATCTTTACATTCGTCTGCGCAATAAAGGATTTAACTTTTTCATAACCCCAGCCGCAATCAACGAGTCCGCTTACTAAACACTCCATGGACTGAACCTCTCTCAACTCCTCTTTGCTGAAACAGTCTCGTAAATTGTCTGTTTTACCAATTCCAAAATCAGATCGAAGCTGCGCGGCGTTTTTCCCAAACAGGACTTTATAAATACAGTTGGTGTAATTGGAATAGGCGTGTCCGTGCATCCGATCATTTTCACTGGATTGCTGCAAAGCTTTTGTCAACGCCTGGCGAACAGCAATTCCCTTCTCACGCTCAATTCGCTTTCCTTGCAGGGCGGCTTCCATAGCGTTGAATTGCTTAATATAAGCTTCTTTGAACTTCATAGCCAGGTCTCCAGTATATCCCATAACAAGAAGAGTAAATCCATCTCGTGTCATAGTATAGGCTTTCTGCATTCGGTTCATAGAATCGGTGTAGGAGATCGGCTCAAAATTGAGCCGATTAAACTCTTCGGAACACCCCAGATTTTCGACATCGCGCAGAACATTTTTGTGTTCCTTGCCAAATGTTTCGGCAATATCGAGACTTGTGCAAACAGCACGTTCTTCTTTTCCGAATTTCGCAATTTCCACTAACATTCTATCAATCCTTTCTGTTGATTTCATATGATTTTTGAATCTACTTTTAGTTTATCTTTGAGAGGCGGCGGGGGTATATCCCGCCATGCGTAACCTCTCAAATGGTAGATTTTCAATCAAAATCTCCGCTATCTCTATTAAGTTTTCAAGGTACAGTTTCTTGACAGCTATCCGGTCAGCCCGTATAATAGCTACCAAGAGGTGAGCGGGATGTTAGATGAACAGGACATTGAAATGCTTGCAAGATTGATGTCTCAGCAAAAGGAAGATATTATCAGCGAGGTCGGCGTTGTCGTGGATTCTAAAATCAAAGACTCCGAACAACGCATGATAACCACCATGGATTCTAAGGTTAGAGAATCCGAACGGCGCATGATGGTCATGATGGAATCTTACTTTGACCCCAAATTCCAAGCTCTTTCAGAACGCCTTGACGATATTGAAAAGAAGTTGATCCCGCAAGAAGCTATGGACATTATGGAAGATCGCGTGGATGATCTTGAAAAGACAGTGGCTATACATACCCGGCAAATTGAAGAATTGAAAAAAGCTCAGTAATGAATGCCTCAGACGGTGCCTGTTTCGGGTGCCGTCTTATTATTTCCGGACTTGGACGCTTGAAAGTGCTTCTTTGTTGCTCGCGCCCAGTTCCTGAAAAATAGTTGTGCTTTTAATCTTTCATTCTCGGCCTCTTGATCTTTCTCGGCTTGCGGCTTTGATTCATTTCCTATGTCGTATGGCCTTGTCCGATACGGAATTGGCTTTGTCCCCTTTTTCGCAAATGCTTGCAGCACAGGAGACACATCGCACAACGCTTCATAAATGTACATCCCAAGCAGATGTGCCTTTGAATTTTCGCGCTGCATCCAGAGTTTATTTGCCTTGCGGGCCGCCTCTACCATCCATACATCGCCATACCAATACTGTTCCCAGGTCATGCCGATGGACAGATAGTAGGGGCAATCCGCCTCAAAAAGTTCTGTGTACGACTGTGGGCCTTTTATAGCTCCACAGTCACCTCCGCGTTTTTTGCGGAGTCCTCGTCAGTAGAGATCAAGTGAGTAAGCGCAGCCTGATTATAAAGCTGCATCAACCGCTCCAGAAATGCGCTCGTCATGCCGCCCATACCATCCAGCAGGGCATCAGTCTGAGACCGAGCTACATTCTTGTGATTTTTTCGGAAAGCATAGTAGAACAGCTCCGGGATTCTAGTCACCGGGAACACTGTCAGCTCGTCTACCTTAAAGCCTCGATTCTCTGCAAACTTAACGCTTTCTCTGCTAAAGTCCAGCTCATACGCCATGCCAGTTTTGTTGTCATTGACACGAACAGGCTGCACCCGGTCCTGAATATTGATGATATTATCGCTCATATGTTATAGCCTCCTATTAAACATTAAGACTCATGCTTTCCAGATCAGTAGGCTTGGCTGCCCACTGGGGAGCTCCGGTCGGGGTGATGTAAAGAGTCGTCTCCAGAACAGCGGAGACCTCCATGGCCGGCATACCCATCGGAGAGGGCTGCCCGGTAAAATATAGCGCCTTTGTTAGGCCGGGAATTACGATGCAGAACCAGGTAGCTTTATTGTCCGCTGCTGCTGTGTCGTAAGCATCCACAACGCCCTCCCACTCAGTCATAGAAACTTCGGTCAGATTTGCGGTAAAGGAAAGCGCGCCACCGATGTCCTTCAAACCGGGGATATAGGTTTTCCACTCCGTCTCTTCCAGCGTTGTGGTCTCTAAGTTGTCGGGTTCCGGGTTCAGCTCCGGAATGCTCTTGATCTCGGAAATCTTTTCATATCCTGTTGTAGGGCGCGTTCCAGCGGTAGCTTCTGCAGCATACCAGAGAGTAACGCCCGCTGTGCTAAGTTGGATTCCTGCCATAAAAATAGTACCTCCTAATTTTTTAGGGAGGCACTTGGCACAAAGGCACTCGGCACTGTCAGCCCTTTTAATTTGTGTAGATTCTAAAATCCTTGTCCGCTACGCCCTCATACCGGGCGACAATGCGGTAAATAGTGGCATCCTGCAAATTGGACACCGGATTGCACATGGTACGAGTGAATCCCATCTTGGAAAACTCATTGTCTATGGTCTCCATGATGTCTTTCGCCTCGGATTTCTTATAGCCGACACTGTTGGTATAAACATTCACTTCGTACATCAGCGACACAGCGTTTTCCAAATTCGGCGCGATTGTCATCATTTTTTGAAGCACGCTGTTGTCGCTTTCAACGATGGTGACAGACGGAAATTTTGCAGGGCTATCTACATATTCTCCTGACACAAAAATTCCTTCATAGGAGGTCCGAAGCACTCCTGCAATTCGGCTGAAAAGGAACGATTCAATGTCTATCAACGCATGACCTCCTTTGCTAGCGGCACCACCATGTCCCGCAGCATTTTAGCGGTATCATACATATACGGTCGGCTCGGCATACCCTTTGTCCAGTGAGCTTTTCCGTCTCTTCCAATGTACCACCAGCCTAGTTCCCCATGCTCATTCACATCGTATCTCCATCCGGCAATCGCTACCTCTGGATGTGGATTCCGTGCCCCTACGATGCCAGTTCCGAACTCACAGAAGATGGAGTGTGTTGCTGTGGAAACTACAAATCCAACCTTTCCTTTGTACTGGCTTTCAATGCCACGCATCAGTTCTCCAGTGTCGTAGATATTCATATAGGCTGCATTGAGTTGGGCTAAAGATACTCCCTGTTCGGTCAGCTTTCGCGTTAAATCGTCAGCGACTTTTTCAACCTTCTTCCGGTACGCCTTGACTTCCTTCAACGCTTGGTTGATCGAGTCCATGTTCAGCTTCAGTTTGATTTTTGGCACTTCGCATCGCCGCCTCAATTTCTGCCTTTCTAGCAAACAGTTTTTGTTCCGCTTCGTACTCGGAGACCTTGACTCGTTTAATAGCGTACTGGACACTGTTCTTCCATGGAGCTTTCCTCTTCACAATGTAGTTATATGGGCCGCTGGTGTCAGCACCGTCTACCCACAAAACGGAATCCTCGTCAATTTGGCAGGTCGTGTCTGCAGTGGTTGCCGTCCGGTCATAATCTTCCAGAGAGCCAAACTGTTCCACTTCAGAGTTTCCTTTGTTAGGGGAGACGCAGAGCATAGCGGATTTCAATGAGCTGTAAATTGGGAGATAGCTTCCGGTCGGATTCCCATATTCATCAATGATTTCCTCTTGGCCCTCATACAGCTTGTAAAAAACCGGCTGTTGATTTCGGAGTAGGCTGCGCATCACGTCACCCTCCCGGCCAGCGGCGTCACTTCCTGCAAGAGCGATTCAGAAATCCAAGAGGACTCATATCCACGGTTTACGCCATTTTCGTTGTGGGAAATTTCTCCTTCTGCGCCGATTTTCGCGTAGATGTCCATCGCACACCTGAACTGCAAATCCAGATATCTACGCTCTAACTCATAGGGCCATTCTTGAAATGGATAGCGTCTTGCCATAATTGCCGCCTTCGCGCTTTCAAGGCAATCCCGTAAAATGGCCTCGTCTGGCTCATTCGTTCTAAGCTTCAGCCTCGCCAGATTGTCCATTGTCCGCCCTCCTCGGTCTTCCTGGCTTTTTCGGTGCGGCGGGAGGTGGCGTCGGTTCATCCAACACCGCCCCGTGCCGTTTCATCATATCCGCGTCTTCGGCTTTGATAGAGAATGGATTTCCAGCTTCATAAAACCGTCCTCCATAGCACACGCGGTAATTTGGAATAAACTTCATGCTGCCTCCCGCTTTTCTTAACCTTCAAATGTAGCTCCAGAGAAGTTAAACGTCACAACGCTCTGGTTGTCTACCAAGACTTCAAAAGTATCGTTCTTGGTTACCCGGAAAATAATGTCCGGGTCAAATGCAATGTTCTGCTTGGTAGGAGAGCCGTTTTTCTTGAAGGTCATTTTGCTCCCAGTCTTAGTCAGGTGGAAGGGAAAGTAATAACCTTCCTGTTCGTCCGGCTCGGAACTGAACTCGGTATATCCTGTCACATGATGAAATGTACCAGTAACGGAACCATCCGCCTTGACCATCAAATCATCGCCTACCAGTTCGGACACTTGTTTCCCCAATAGGGTCTGACTCGCGGGGAAAAGCGTTAAGGTGTCAGACCCAATTATTCCCCCAGGACGTTGAGCACAGCCACCTCGTCCATGCGCTCGAAGGAGGGCAGGACGATTTCAGACGCAAAGGTGTTGATGTTCACGGGATGCTCCTGGAGAATACGGGTAATCGCAACACCTGTATTCACGATGGAAACCTCTGCGCTGGAAGCTCCGCGCAGATCAGCCTCCTCGGGCGTAGTGCCATACCATGTGCCACCGAGCGCACCGTCAGGAATCAGACACACATAGCCATTGGGCACAAACGGATGTGCAACTTTGCTCTCATCCCGATACTGCTTGTCGTAAATGGCAATACGCAGGCCGGAAGTAGACTCCACAATCGCCTTTACCTCAGTATCAGTCAGGTAGCCCAGAGACAAGCCGTTGGTAGTCAGGTAACGGTTCTTCACTGCATCCGTCTTGGCCAGCAGATTGAAGGTGTAGGAATTCATAATAGCAACCGTCAGCTCAGTACCAGTCTTGGATCGGATAGCGTCCTTAACCGTCTTGAACGCTGCAAAGGGGTCAGCCGTAGAGGGCTTGTCCCAAGTGGCTGTATCAGTCAGTGCGGTGTAGTTAGAGGTCTTCCAGGAACCGTCCGTATCATAATTGTAGGTGTAGTTCATCCCGTTTGCTTTAATCGCAATGCCCACATTGCCGTTCTCAGGGAAAAGCAGTTGCATGATCATCCGCTCAGGAACAACATTCGCACCGTCGATCAGATCACGGGTGTCATCGAACACGCGGGCGATTACCTCGGCGGCATAGGGGTCGCTGGACTCCTGCACGCGAAGCATCTCCTGCCGGTCCTTCTCCTTGATTTTGTAACCCTCCCGGAAAAACGGCATTTCGGTTTCCAACTTTTCAAACCCAATGCGGTCCCGGAAGGTTGCCTTTGCATCAAAAGCGGAGGGCATCAGGGACACAGGCAGACCACGGGAACCTTTTAGCCAGGATAAGTCGAGACCGGCCTTCTTGCGGGCAGGGAACAGGGTAGCACCCAGGTAAGGAATCTGATTGGAGGCAACTTCAGTCCAGTTGGCCGCAATCGCAGCAGGGGTAAAAACTTCTCTCAAATCCATTATGTACGCCTCCTTACTCGTTCACGCCAATGTTGTCACGCAGGATAATTCCTGGCACAGCAAAAGTATCGTCCAGCGTAATGCTTGCGTGAGACTCAACCTTCTTTTTGTCCACCACCCCTTGCACCAACAAAGCGCCATTGGGGTTCTTGGTCGGGTCCACATCATACAGCAGCATACCAACAGCGGTAGCATAAGAGGTGGTCGCTACTTTTTTGCCCGCAGCGGTCATGGGCATACCGGCAGGGACAGCAGCGGCTTCCGTGACACAAATGGGGATCGCCACAAAATCGTCAGCGGCCAGAATTTCAACGGTGCCACCAACAGAAGTCTTGGTAAACTTCATCTGTTTTTCTCCTTTTCAATCAAAAGTAGTGTTTCAAACCTTCGTTTGCATTTTTGAGGGCGTCGGCTCGCTGTTTGCCCAGCTTCTTGGCAAACTCCACGGCCTCGTCTTTCTCCTCGTTCCCACCACCAGCACCAGCAGGCTTTGGGTCTTGCTTTACCAGATCAGCCCGCAGCTTCTTCTCATATGCGGCGTTGGCCTTCTGCTGGTTGGCAAAGACCCGCTCCATATCGCCGTCAAACAACGCCTCTGCTGTCTCACGGGCCAACTTCTCGTCATAACCCGGCATGGCAATATAACGGGCGGTATGCTCGGCGATTGTGGACTTGCGCAGCAGTTCAGTGTACTTTTCCTCCAGCGCCTTGCGGTCCGCGTCAGCCTGCGCCTTTGCAGCCTCGTCATCGGTCATCTTGGATTTGAGCTGCTTGGACAGGTTGGCCGCCTCGGTAGCCTTGGCATCGAAAACTTCTTTCTTCACATAGCCGTTCAAGTCTACTGGGTCAGGCACATCAAGCCCCAGCAGGGCAGTAACCTTGTCGGCATCGCTCATTTCAGCGAACCCCTGGATGCTGTCGGTGGAAATCTTCATGTAAATTCTCCTTTTGGGTTTTGTAAGTGTTCTCTCACTATGTTTTTGGGTTATTAAGCGTTCTCTCGCTGTTGGGAGATTTATACCGCCCCTTCTCTGGGGCCATATTCAACGGTTATTCTCCGTTTGAATTTTCAAATGGGTATTGGGCAAATAAACCTTTGCTATCAAGAAATCTGATTTTATATGGAAGAACTTCATCTACGGTTCCGTCTTCGTATTCTATAATTGCAGCTGTTTGTTTTATTTCATGCTCTAAAAGGCTTTCCCATCTGTGAAACATTGCCTTTTTCCCATCCACAACGCAAGGCCGATATTCTGAGTTTGTAATTGTCAAAGTTCCATCAAGGCTCGCCATATTTCCCTCCTATTTCACGGCCTCCAGCCAACACCTGCACCTCTTATGCGTCTTTGGTGGAACGGCGTTAATCGGATATATCTTTCCGTCCCGCTCCTTGCAGGTTTCGCATTCTTTCCCATCCAGTACAGTGTGCCACTTGACCTTTTTTACCCCGGCATCTCGATAGGCTTTCAGAGTGGATTCATCGGTTACGATGTCCCCATAGGTCGCTGTCAGGTCAGCCCAATAATGCAACCCCCGTCGAAACTCCGTCACCTTGGCCGTGCTGGAATTGATACCCTCAGCGGTGTACTGCCTCTTGCGTTCAACGTCGTTGTCATATATGACTTTCGTCACAGCGTTGTACGCCGCTAGCAGAGCCAGCAGCCACGCTAAATCAGGCAGTTTCTCTCCGTGCGGTTCGGCCTCCTGATACCGCTCTTGCGCCAGTTCAAGAAAGACATCTTGGTTGTCCTTGCGCAGTTGGTCATATAGTGTTCGGGTGACTTCCAGCACATTGAGTTCATCAAATCCCCTCTGCGCCGCTTCATCTTTGGCGTCCTCAAACCGCTTGACCGCCCTCCTGTTCAAAAGGTCGATGGCTTTGTCAGTGAGGCCGTAATATCCAGAATCCATCTTGTTCAAGCCTCAATGGTGTGAATCCCATACTCCTTAGCGCAGATATTTTCAATTTTGCACCCACGGGCTTTGTCCCAGCCGGGAGCGAAATATGCTACATCAGCAGTAGCCAGCAGTTTCAGGCTTTCGCCCAGATATTCCAGCGCATGGCTCATATCCGATGTGCCGAAAAAACTGTCAATGACCTCGACAGGCTCCCCAAGGCTGTCCTTCGCCGCCTGAATAGCGTTACTCCGTTCGGCCAGAATTTCATCGTCGGTTTTTCCCCGCATGGGCTGAGAAATAAACAACTTTTTCATTCTTCATTCTCCAATTCACTTTTCTGTGCATTATCCTCGTTGGCCCGTTCCGCCGCCAGTTCATCCCGCAGGCTCCGCTCCATCTTGCGTTGCTGTTCCTCGTAATAGGATTGTGAAATTCGATAAGCTTCCTCGGGGTCGCTAAATAGCCCGCTGTACTGGAACGCCAGCTTCGGGTGAATCTTGCTGTTATTCAGCATTTCCGCCAGCACTTGCGCCTTGGACTGGATGTTGGATAGGTTCTTCCGGGTGAACTCCGGCTTAATGTCGGATAGCTGCAAGCCTAAATCGCCAGTCTCCCGGCAGATATACAGCACCAGCCGCAGGAACTCCCGCTCCGACCGTTCCCATGTCTTTTCCGTGTCCTTGGCCCGGCTCTCAGCGGCGGACCAGCCGTCTCGGTAAATGACCGCCTGTCCGGTATCGCTGGTGGATGAACCACCGTTCCGGTTCGGCATCCCGCAGATGGTCAGGTATGCGTCCTCCAGATCGTCCACAATGGTCTGCGTATTGGTCTGGTTCAGTTCAGAGGCAATGCGGTAGACCTTAGCCTCCATACCGGGCTGAACGCTCTTGATAGTAATTGCCATTCCGCCCTTTGCCAGTTCCTTATATTGGCCGTCCTCTAGCTCGCAGTTCTGGAACACATCAAAAGCGTTGACGAAATCTTGAATACTGTCCAACCTATTGGACTCAATCATGTTGATGGCATTCAGGATGGGAATAACAGGCTCAAACGCACCCATGCGGGCATCGTTGTTCACATACTCAACAATCGGAATATATGGAATTGTGCGGGCTTCCTGCTTTGTGATCTGGCCGTTCTGCACCTCGAAATACCATTCGTGAGTGTACACACAGAAGTAGGGCTGTCCCTCCTCGTCCACCTGTTCCAGCACCCCGGCGACCTTTTTCTGCCCCACACCACTATGATAGATGCAGAACGCCGCTCTTGGGTCAAGGGTATATATGGATGCCGGGGACCCGTCTTCCTCTCCGGCTTCGTCAGTGAGGACCATGCGGGCCGCAACACCGCAGATGTGCATCCAATCTGCCAGCTCTTTGTCGAGAGTGTCTTTGCTTTCGGCCCGCATATATTCATTCAATGTATTCACATTAGAAGAAATATCCTCTTCTCCACCGTTGGACACATAGCGGATTGGGCCATCCAGGAGGTAAGCAGACTTGAAGACCACGATTTCGTTCGCCCGGTTAATCATCACTTTGTTGTTGATCTCCGGGCGGACGATTTTATCTTTCAGTCGAATATCCTGTTTGCCTCTGTAATAGTCATACAAATAGGACATTTCCGCCCTGTTGATGCGATGCACGGCCAGTGCCTTGCCAAGCACCTCCACCACGTTTTCCGGGGTGACTCTCTTTTTCGCGGTGTAGATTTTACGCCGACCCGTCAAACCATTGACCGGCCACTCAGATATAGCCCGAACAGTATCGTTTTCCGTCACCTTGTCACCTCCAGACAAACAAAAAAGTGCCAAGAACAGACCCGTATAAGGTCTACTCTCGGCACTCGGCACGCTTCGTCCAGGCGTCGCCCGGAGGCACTTGGCACTAAACTATATATTTTCAGGCGCTTATATCGCCCTTCAACTCAATCTTGATGTTTTTCTTGCAAGCCTTGCAATATGGGTAAACTATGCCCGTTGTTTTGCTATCCACTTGCATCAAAAGCCGCCCTTTTCCATGATTGATACCAGCAGCGGCACAAACAGGACAGTAAATATCCATTTTCATTCAGTGGGCGACTCCTTTCACGATCTTTCCCCACCCCCGTCTCGTGCAACTGCGGGGCGGCGTATTTTGCCTCTTGCAAACAGACATAAAACGATGTAAAATCCATATTACTAAAGAGCGCTAACTGCATATGCTGTATTAAAGGGGGTGCTGATAATGCAGGCAGATGACTTCAAGTGGTTTGTTGAGCATTACGATGAATTGTTTGAAAAATATGGTATGAGTTATCTTGCCATAAAGGACAGGTCTGTGCTTGGCTCATTTGATAGCCCCAAAGCAGCTATCTCCGAAGTCTCGAAAGAATATCCGCTCGGCAGTTTCATCATCCAATTGTGTAACGGTAATGAGTCCGGATATACGAATTATTTTGCTAATTCGCACGTTATAGCAATATAATCCCAGATAAAAACAAAAGAGAGAGAATACGACATGGAACAATGCCAAGCATTTTCGACCTTTTTTGATGGTACTTCACGCCAGTTGTATAATGACGTTTGCATTTCGTCAAATGGGAATAGCGTTACCGTAAAAGCCCTTTGGGACACAGGGGCAACCATGAGCGCAATTTCTCACAGTGTTGCATCTGATCTCAATCTCGCCCAAATTGGGAAGCAAATAGTGTCCACACCAACCGGCAAAAAGGAAGTTACGACACATTGTGTAGACGTCGTTCTCCCAAATAACGTTAGGTTTGAAGGCCTTATTGTTATTGACTCTGAAATCGGATCACAACTTGCTGGTGGGGAGCCAATTGGAATGCTGGTTGGTATGGACATTATTGGTCATGGTGATTTCGCTGTTACAAATCATAACGGGAAAACTATTTTTACATATCGTTGTCCATCAACAAACCAGATTGATTTTGTCAAGCAGATACGAGTGAGAAATCAAATCGGCCTATCACATGGGAAAGGAAAACGCAAACACAAGAAAAAGAACTGACTCCCCCATCTCGGGTTTTACCTGAGATGGGGTTTTCGCGCTTCCCGCTTAAATTGTCACACGCCGCATATCGGCCCCGATTGCGGAACTCTGGCGCAGTTTTCAGCGGGACAGCGCTTTGTGGTCCAGCCATCTAGAATACAGCGTCACAATGCCGCTGGGCCGGTCCACTGGGGCGGATTCCGTCTCTACACGCTCCGCCGGGCGCAGCCGCTTTCTATGTGTCGGCACACCGGGGCATGTCATAGCTGCCACCGCTTCCGCCTCCATGACAGGCGGGCATCATGTCCCTTCTCCGGGGCCATCAGACGCTATAGGCTCCCGGTATAGTGTCTTTCCACAGTCAGCTCCGTGGCCTTTGGAGCGGCTTATCTAGTTCCCCCAAAGGGTATAAATTTGCCCTTGACCGGACTCGAACCGGCGACGCTTCAATCACCCATATTCCTGGGCCGCTCTACCTACTGAGCTACAAGGGCATAGAGTTCCACACAGCAGGGGCAGTGGTTTTCGCCACCACCCCATATGTTGTGTGAAGGAGGTGAACAATGAGAGTGAATGGTGCAAACGCCCTATTCCATATATATTATACCACAATATATGGATAAATCAATATATTTGTATACAATATTTTGTATTTTTTAGAATGGACGGCGGAACACCTCCACCTTGTTCCCTTCTAGTTGCTGGACATACTCAGCAAACATTGCCCAAGCATCAGGAACATCGTCATGTTTATTTTTCCCAGCCATCGTATAGCCGCATAGGAAGTTTAGCATCCGGCGATACTCCTTATCTTTCTTTATGATAGAATTGTCCTTAAATAAAACCCGTTCTTTTACCCACGGGGAATTTACTATGATCTTTGTCTCTTTCCCCTGTGTTGTGTATTTTGTTGTGATTTTTGCGATTCCGCCAGCTTCCTTCACTTCTTTTTGAACTTTTTCTGCTACTTTACCACCAGCGCTGTTACTTTCAAACTGGCCCATCTGAGCCTTGTGCTGAAGGAGCTTTGACACCAGCCGTGCCTCTACAACCTCTGGATTGCTGTTGTCACATACTACGTCTTCACAATAAAAGTCATTCCCGTACTGATAACAAATCGGCATGACGCAGTAATCAGTGCCCTTGTCCTTCGTATCGCACACAAACAGAACTGCATCTGGTTTTCCGTCAGGAAGTTCAAAGTACCTGCGCAGCTCATCCTCATTGTAGAGCTGTCCTTCACGCTCGATTGGTTGATTCATGAATAACGCTCGCCAAGAAGCATCATCCATAACATCCCGTTGCTCATGGTAAAACGCTGTGGTAAATCCGGCATGGTTTCCATAGTCAAAATTGCTTTCATCGTTTTCGTCCAACGCCGGTACAACGATAAATTCTGCTCTATCATTCTCCCCATACATCTGCTCTAATCGTCCAATAACATCATGGACAGACCACCTCGTTGCAATATGGAGTTCTCTGGCATCTCCAATCTTTCGCTGTCTAAGATCGGTTGCGTACAGATTCCACAACTTGTCCATGCGTTCCTTGGAGAGAGCAGACTCCAGGCCGTCAACAAGGTCATCACAATAAAGCAAGTTCTCTGCTCGAACCTTACCAGCATTTCCAGATCCAATAGAGCTAAATTCCAGTGTCGCGAACCTCTTTCCTCGTTTCTTATCGGTTCCAAGGTCAATCATCATATCTTGTGCATTGGTTTTTACTACCTGTACCGTCGGGAACACATCATGCCACAAATATTCTCCCTGCGGATCAAGAATTCGCAGACATTCATCGTATACTCCCCGAAGAAATGCGTTAGAGTGTGAACCTCCAAGAATCGGTTTTTCCGGGCTTCGTCCAGCAAGCCAAGTCAAGAAAAACAGAGCTAATGTAGTTTTCCCAACTCCAGGAGGCAAACTGATAGCCAACAGATCCAGATCTCCGTCCGCCAGCTTTTGAAGAGATTTTGCTACACGAAGCAATTGCTTTCTTCTTGGAATATAAAACCTCTTATCGTTCGGCCTATTCCATTCTATGTACCTGCAATGAGCATCAAAATCATACGGCGCATCAAACAGCAGACTCCGCTTGTTCAACTCGAACATACGGAGGCTTTTTTGTTCTGCTGCGAATTTTGCGGACAGCCGCCGTACCTCCTTGTTCCGCTCGTGCGCCAGTGCAAAATCTTCCGGCTCCAACAACCTGATCGAATCAAACGCATCGGACAGCGCAGATGGGTCGGATAGATTACGCTGAAATGCTTTCTCCACAAGGCTTTTAATCTCCATTTCTAAACGCCTCCGTTACATACCACTGACGCCATTCTTCTTCTGTTTTTCCAAGTTCAAATTTCCACCAGCATCTGCTTATGTTTGCCTCTCCGATGATTGATTTGATCCCTTCAATGGCAGGAGTTAAATAATCTGATTTTGTCCTGATTTTTTTACGAAACTTTTTGAATTTTCTGTTGTCATACCAAGGCAACTCGTCAAATCCATCTGGCTTCGGACCTATAATCTCATCCCACTCCCAGCTATTTAGCCTACAATATGCAAGCCCCATCCTATCAACATAGTTAAGTTCCTTTTCCTGCTTCTCATTCAGATACATTTTCGACATGAAAAAAGTGCCTCCTATCCCGTAAGATAAAAGGCACTTGGCACTGTTCGCTCCATTTGGAGAGGCACTTGGCACTACAATTATTCAATCTTCCGCCGGTTCCGGGTACGGCATCCAGTGAGTTACTTCATAATCCTTTCCAAGCCCTTCCCAGTAATCTCCAACAGCATCCGCAAGCTGTTCCCATTCTTTGTACTCTGGATTGTATCGGGCATCAACCCAGGTCTGCTTTCCTCCATCATTGACTCTTACCGTCACCATTACCGGCTCCATATCCGGCGGCATCCTATCGGTGCATTTGATCCAGTCCATACTCAATCCTCCTCCGCCGGTTCAGGCCACGGCATCCAATGAGTTACCTTTGACCCGGCAAATCGACCAGATGCCCACCCACATGCAAGTCCGTCATCTTCCCAAACCTCATAAAAACCGTTGTGCCATCTTGCCTGTGTCTCCCACACATATCTATGCTTATCCATCCAACTTTCAATCGTGATAAGAATTGGTTCCCCGTCCGGCGGCATCCTATCAGTGCATTTGATCCAGTCCATCATATCCTCCTTTTTGTTTTGCGGCGGTTTTTAGGAGTCCTTAATTTATCCTAAAAGCCCACATTCCCTCCAAAAATCTTCAACCTTATATCCTTTGCTCCGTTTCCCTCTTGGAACCGGAGGGAATGTTAGTGCCTGCTCTATTGTAAGTCCATACTTTTTAATCCTGTTCATAACGACAGAGGAAGATGTATTGTACTCCGCACACCAATCTTTCGCCGGTTTTGTTTCTCCGAAAGCAGTCCAATAAATGCGCGGTGCATATCGTTCTTTTGAGTATGCCGGATTTTCTTCGTACCACTCTGGGTCACTCATACTGTTATAGCACCGGCCGGAATATGCCTTGATGAACTCCTTTTCGAGTGAGGTGATTTTTTCGGAGTTTCCGTTTTCGTCCGGCAGGAATAGCAAAATTTCTTTCTTGATGTTATCCCATCCGAACTCCTTAATTGCCTCGTAAACCTTCATACCGTAATAGTGAGCACCTTTCCCGGCCCACCGTTGCTTAATATCATAGGTGCAACCGATATAGACCATACCATTGGGGAATGTGAGTTTGTATAGGTATCGCTTGCTCCATCTATTCATGCCCTACCTTCTTTCCCTTTCTTGTTCCTACTCTCCAGAGGAGGCAAGCCGTGTTCCTCCCGATACTTCGCAACTGCCTTATAGTATGTGTTTGGACGCAACCCCAGTTTTTCCATTGCCCACTTGTTCGTCCTCCCATCAGACAAAACTTCTTTGTAAGCCGCATCAAAAGCCGCTTCATCTATCTCAATCGGCTTTCTTCCCTTGTATGCGCCTCTGTCCTTCGCAAGAGCAATCCCCTGAGCCTGCCGCTCATGCGTGTTGATTCTTTCCTTTTCAGCCACATACGAAAGAACCTTCAACACAATATCAGCAATCAGCGTTCCCGTCAGGTCGTTTGTTTTTCTGGTGTCCAGAATAGGCATATCCAAGACAACAATGTCTGCACCGATCTCCTTCGTGATATGTTCCCACTGTTTTCCAGTCTCAGTGTAATTTCTTCCGAGCCGGTCAAGGCTGCACACAAAAACCGTATCGCCCTTTCGGATTACAGTCATCATCGCGTTCCATTTATCCCGGTTGTAGTCCCGTCCGCTCTCTTTGTCAATGAAGATATATCGCTCTGGCACACCAGCCTCTTTCAGCATCTTAATCTGCCGTTCCTCGTTTTGGTCTTTCGAGGACACTCGTGCATATCCAACGCAAATGCTCTCGGCCATCACATTTCGCCTCCCTTTATTTGCAAATCCATTGTAGCAAATATCTTTGTTGTTTGTCAACATCTTTTTTGCTTTTTTAATTTTTCGGTGGTGGTGGTACTCAGGTGGTGGGTGCCCGTTCCGGCCTATCCCCCGGAGGTGTCCGCCGCGCCATCCGCCTTGTAATTCCTTGATTATCTAGGGTATACTCCAAGCAAACCGCCCACACATATATAATAATAATTTGCCACAAATCAAACCCGCTACAAAAATAAATAAAAATATTTATAAAATAGATTGACAATATCAAACCAACATGCTATCATATAATCACAGCAAGGGAAACCGAGCTGAATCCACCGGGCAGGAGGTAAGACAATGGAGGAATACAGTATGACAGCAACTGAGGCCGCAAGGCTGATTGACTGGCTAACAGCACACGGCCACACCGCGGAGGATGCCACAGAGTGCATTAAGTACATCGCAACCGGAACCCAGCAAGACAAATAAAATAGGCTCCCCGCAGCCTACCACAGCACAGGGAGCCTAAAGCGAACAGGGGGCGGCGTAGAGCCTGCCATCTATCCGTCCCCACTATAACACAACCGGCAGGGGAAAGCAAGGCCACAGGCTGGGAGGGAAAAGCGCATGGAAATTAAAAGCATTTTGGGCAGCCTAACAGAAGATCTACAAAGCGGAACCATAACGCTATATCAAGCCGCAGAAGAACTGTATAATGCGGGATGGACAAATTACATTGACACTGATAAGGCGAGACGATTGTTACAGCTGTATAACAAAAGCCCCGGCCACCGCTTGCAACAGTGACCAGGGCAAAGAGAAGCCCCAGCAGAAACCACTCAAACCAGGGCACGCCCATTATACCACGGGCGGCCCTCCATGACAAGGAGAAAAAAACAATGGAAAAACTAAATAGAATGTGCGCCGACTGCCTGAAGCTGGGCAAAGAGTGCGAGGGCACCAACTGCCAGACCTGGACGGGCTGCGTGTATCGGGTTACAATCCTTGACGAGATGAAGCGCCAAGCCGCCGAGATCAACCGCCAAAAGGCCGAGGCCATCAAGACCGGCAAGAACCAGATCACCTATAACGACCACAAGGGACAGGCCCACACGCTGTATTATATCGGCGGGCGCTGGGTGGACAACGGCACCCGGCAGCGCATTAACCGGCAGTTTCCCCACGCCGTGGAGTATGGGAGGGCCGCACAATGAAAATGAATCAACTTTTTACGGCCTATTACATGGACAGAACGGCAGTTTATGAAAAAAGCCTTGATTATATCTATTCACATAACCCGGACAACTTAAGAGAAATTCGTCCCACAATTTGGCTGTGGAAAGGCGACATTTCCCCCGTTTTTTTCGTGGACTATGTGGGCGACGGCGTGGGCTGTACTCTTGCTACATTTGATAAGTTAGCAGACGCGCAGAAATACCGGGAACAAATCGGGGAAATGACCGAAGAAGAGTTTGAAAACTGGCTTATAAATGAGCGATGGGCGGCTCGGGCTTGACCCGCCCGCCGGAGAATGGAGGTGACCCCCGCTTGATTATCCTATTTATTCTGCTGCTGCCCTTGATGGTGATATGGGAGCTTGCAAAGAAATCTTGAATATAACCAGCGCCCGCCCTGGGCTTTCCTGGGGCGGGTTTTCTCTTGCCCATGCCCTCCTACTCCACGCCATCGCCCCGCCGCTTGTAGGCCCTCCAGTGACCCGCAGGCGGCATTTTTGCGCCCACGTCCAACAGGGCGGACAAGCCCCAAAAGCAAAGCCGCCGTAAAGGCCGTTTAAAGGCCCGCAGAGCGTCTTTACCGTCTGGAAGTGTCCCTATATTCCCGCACCACAAAACACCGTACAGAGGCCCGCGCAGAGCAACACAAGGCATAAAGCAACCCCGGCCCACTCCACCAGGAGCAAGCCGGGGTATTATCATTTATTGCGAGCCAGTGAGAGCACCGCGCAGCGCCCTTTATCGGCATCCCACCAGGCGCATATATTCTTGCTGCATTCCACCCCGGCTCTATAGTTTGATGTTCCAAGTACCGCCGCCGGAGTTGATAGCAGCGCATGGAGTTTTAAGGGGCATAGTCGATAGTCGTTTTCCATCTCTGGATTTTCATCCATAGTCGTTTGATAGTCGCTGAAACTTCTCCCATAGTCGCCAGTCTTTTCGTGATCCACAGTCGTTACTCCTCTACCACCACAGAGCCGGAAATGCGCTCTTCAAGTTGCTTTTGGTCGGGAGAGTCGCCGAGGGGTGGAGCCGTAGTCGGAGCAATGTCGATAACATCCCGATAGCCAAACATATTTTTAGCCAAAAAGATTCCAGAAGCGGGGTTAAGCTTCCCATTTTGCATATAATCAACCCACATTTCTTCTAAAATCATGATGGCTTTTTTAATCATACCAGAGTGTGTTGAGCTGCGATACTGCCCATTTTTCCACGTTCTAAGTGTCTCCGGATCAATTCCAATCCAGTTCGCCATACCAACCATATTGGGTTTCCGGTCATTCTCAACACAGAACTGGAAATAGTCGTAAATTCTTTTCTCCACCTGGTCTGGGTCGGATATATCAATGGGAGGCAAGTCAAGTGAGGCTAAAGCATATCTAAGGTAGCGTGAGTTGTCGCCCGGTTTTACATTCTCCTCTCCAAAGTGCTCCTGTGGATTTGGCACCCAAGACCGTTTCTTCACCTTCTCCAAGATAGTCGTATCATTCTTGTTCAGAGTTGTCACCTTCTTTCGCAAACCCAAACCTCTCTCTTGCTCTCTTTGCCATGTTTTCCCGCTGTTCGTCCGATAGTTCCTTTGGAGCGCGGACTTTAATCCACTTCTTGGGGAAAGTATATTCCCTCATTCCTTCACCGCTTCTAAGTAAAGTAATTTCTTTGTGTTTTTCGGCAAGTGCATCTAAGCGGCGAATCAGGGCCTTGTCCATCGTATAGCAGGAGGCAAGAGGTTCTTCCTGATTGTAGTTGTAGATGGTTTCCATCTCGTATTTTGTTAGGTCCAATGCTCATTCCTCCATTCGAGAAAAGACATCTTCTTGAAAATCATAGTCGCTACGATGTATCTGATAGTCCCTGAGTTGGTCAGGAAGTAAAGCTTTGATGGGGTGGGGGAGACGTCCTTGAAGTAAGGCTCCCATGTAGAATTACTATATTTCATTTTTGCTTATATATCCCCTTTATATCATAATATAAAACCATCGCCCTGTCAAGCCTCAAATGCTTTCTTTGTTATTTCCAATATCTGTTCTGCCGTATATTTGTTTGTTCCGTTGTCTGACTCAACTCCATTCATTGCAAAAATGCCCATTTTGTGATACATCGTCGCGCTGTTTGAACTAATGACAAAATATGTATCGTGCGGATAGTTCTCCTGAAGCCACTTAATCGTATGTTTTAGCAAAGGATAGATTTCATTGTACTGCATAATTTACCTCCTCAGCCTATCCGGGAACTCATTCAAGGGCTATCCCTCCTCACCTTTGGCGTATAAATTCGATTCTCGGTGTTCTTCTCAGCTTTCCGCACATCTCCTAGCAACCGCTCAAGGCTTTTGATCGTTGAGCGATTTGCGTCTATCCAGTCAAGAACCGGAGCCGTCTCACTCATAGTGTCCTTTGCAGCCCGTCTTTTCTGACGGACTCCTCTCAGCTCCTTTGATAGACGAGCAAAGTCGTGATAGTCATGATCTTGAAGCTCCAAGCTATGTAGGATGTCCTGTGTCTCGTCATTTGCTTCCTGCTCGTCCAATTCTGCCATGTGGTAACGTTTCTCGGTTTCTCGTAGATAGGAGAGGAAGGCTTCTATTCCTTGACTGGTCAATCGCTATCCCTCCTCATGCTTGTCTCTGTTCTTGCTTGCAAGGGCATTCGCAATCGCGCATACTATTTCGTCGATGACGAGCAGAGCAAATGTCAGCAAGAAAAAGGTCATCCACGGATGGGCAAGACACCATTCGGTCATGTGGCTATCCCTCCCACAATTCTAGCGCCCGCTTCAGACTCTAAGACGGTATGTAAATCCTCGATGCTGCAGTAGCCTTCCGCGATGCTGTCTGCCAAGTTTCCAACCTCTTTCCAGACCTTTTGCAGAGCTTCCAGATCAAAGCCCTCCTTATCGCGCAGGGCCATCAAAAATAGAGCGCTTGCGAATTTGATGCCATCATCCCGCCCACGAAGCTCAGCCCGTTTTACATCTGCCTTTGACGCCGGCTGTCTGCGGGGGTTGACTTTTTTACTCATGCTGCTGATTCTCCTTTGGTGGTTCGGGGAGGGGCATCCATGCAACAACCTCAATCCAAGGTCGGCCTGTATTGTCAAGTAAATACCAATGGTCCCCTGTGTAATGTGTCAATTCAAAATGTTCCGCTTTTTGAGATGTATTCCGCCAGTATACCAACACTTCTTGCCCCACTTCCGGCAACCGCTCCCTGACGCTGATCCACTCACTCACACTGTCCGCCACCTCTCTAACACCTTGATTATCTCAACTGCCGTGTCATAGTCGATACGGAATCTATTATAATATAGTTCGGAAATCAGGTTCCGCGCCTTGTAGATGGTGTCTCGCCGCTTCTTCTCAGCAGCATCTTCCGCTTCTTGAAGCTCTGCCTCGATAAGCAATTCTGCCGTTGGCGGGCTAATCTCTCCAGGTGTTTTCCCATAGCCGCCTACTCTTCCAGACCAGCTCCATGGAGATTCTTTAAAACTGCCCCGATTGGTCCTGACAATACCAGATGGAGTGACTTTTTCTACTTTGGCAGTTTGAATCCTTCCCGCAACCCCAAACCCGCTGTATATCACGATATCTCCCGGCTTTAACGATTTCACCCATGCCAGTGATTCTTCTTTTGTCATTGCCCGCCCTCCCCGCCGTGGACTTTCTTTTTCATCTCTTTTGCAGCTCCTTCACCCACACCAAGGGCATAGGAATAAATCAGCCAGCAAACGAAGCTTCCTACCCAGCAGAAAACCAAGACAGGCATCGGCACCACAAACCATCCATTTGCTTTGACAATGGACAGGATGATGCCCAGGAAAAGGAGCAGTTTAATCATCATTGCCGCCCTCCCCGTCGTAGATGTTGCCTATTATTTCTTCCTCACCTGTCCATGCATATCCTGGGTTTAAATCAGATAGATACACTGCTGGCATTCCTCCGATAAAAGTTCCACCGTGTTCCTGGACCCATACCACCTCATGCGGACAACCACGGCTGCATCTCACAATATCCCCGACAAACACTTTCTTCCCGTTCTTGTCGGTCAGGCCGGTATACTGGCAGACCGTGGAGGGGTCAACCTCAAAGAACCCACCAAGCATAATGCCTTTTGTGGGCGGGTCTGCCCTGGCTGAAACCAACCGTGGCAGAATGTACGCTCCCGGCATAAAGTCGGCATCTGCTGGAACACTCACGATGTTTCCCTCCACCCATTCGCCATCACTCAGCCGCTTGGCTTTGAAAAGGATTTCTCTCATTCTTTGCCCTCCATCTCAATCAAAAACGCCACATTACAGGCCAGATGCCACAGGTGAGGCAGGCCGCTTTCCGGATCGCATTGCTCCCCCTTGAGATAGGACAGCCAGTGCCGGTACAAAGCATCCTGATATCGCTGCGGCTCCACCTGCCGCCAATTCTCCGGGTCGTGGTACTTTTCATTTCCGTACATTCGGACCGCCGTCACAGCCTCGATCAGAGACACAGGAACCAGAGTAGGACGAGGCTTCCCCGCGTCGGCTTTGGCCTGCTGGTCATCTTCATGGACCCATTTGTTGGTAATCATAACTTCGTTCATTCCGTACCTCCGCTGTGTTTACACAATGGCAGCCATATAAACTCAAACACAAATTTGCAGAAGTCCTTCATCCCATCTCTGTTCGGGTCCCTTCCACATGCCTTGTCGATTGCGATCTCAATTCCCGTTCTTGGTGTTCCGATGGCGTTTCCCGTCAGCCGGTTGAACTGGGTCAAAAATTCTTGATTGTCAAGACATACAGCGCAGCACTCTTGAAAAGTCATTCCAAACCTCCGATGATCTCGTAAAGTGTAACGACCATCTCATTTTTCAGCGATGGGAATGCGTCTTTGCGAAGATAGATGATCTTCCCGTCAACTTTCATTGTTACCATATCGGCAACTTTTCTTAATTCTGCGGGGCCAACCACTTCAAGCAGGTTCTTCACTATCTCCACCTCCTGCTCCGTCCAACGGGGTGGCTCGGTTAAGTCCCAGTATTTAGGGGCAGCTGCGTCTCCTTGCCTTCCGAAATATTGATCACAATACTTTTGCATTTTACATCCCGTACATCTCGCTGGGGTGTCTCGTTGTTCCTTACAGTGTTCTTTAACTTCTCCCAGCGTCCAATCGCTCAGGGGCTTCTGCTTGTCCATGTTGGTCTCCTCCAAATGAATGTCAAACTCTTTTCCGCAAACAGGGCATTCCATTATGCAAGCTTCCTCCAACTGTCCGGGATTTCCAGATGGTTCATCATCCTCCACCTTGAACCCCATCAGGCGGGCGGCTTCGTGGACCCAGTTTGTTATCGTCTCCATATCCCGGTTAAAATCGGCTATGTCCTGGTCTTGCACGTCTCTTGGCTTATCTGCCCAAAGCTCTCTTCCGGCCCGTTGCCCATAGAAAAAGTCCCATTTAGACAGAATTTCAAGCACTTCCCCCGTCTCAAAGTTCCGAAACTTCATGGTCGGCCTCCTTTCTCTCCCACTCCCCGCAGAACTGCTCCGGCTCCGTGAAGTCGGCGCAGTGCGGGGAATCCTCGTTACAGCACACGCCCTGATAGTCCTCGTACCATGCGCAGGTGGCGCAGCACTTAGTCATGCTCGTCCTCCTTGTCCATGCGAGCGCCGCACGTTGGACAGTATGGCATACTCTCAAATTTCAGCGATTGTGTTCCAGCGCAAACAGAACACCTAACTCTTGAAATAATTCCGCTTGCAGTTACAAACTTTTCCCATCTCCCGTGCCGCACCTCCGCAACGTCGGCGGTGGGGATAGACGTAATATCCTTGGCAATATGTAGTCGCTCATCCTCGATGTACTCCTTCATTCCTGCTCCCTCCGGTTCCACTTTTCTGCAGCTATTTCCTCGCTATAAAAACTGTCGCTGGAAAAACCACACCCATGACACCAAATAAAGCCCGTTGTAGTGTCCTCTAAGAGTTGTTCTTCATCCGGTGTAAACGCTACATTGTCACTCCCGCAAAACGGGCATTTCTTTAATTTAACCATCCTGCTTCCTCCGTAGTGCGGCCTCAATGTCCATGACAACCGTCAACTTCTTCCCGCTACATGTAACAAACCAGCCACTTCCCTCGGGCAATACCCGATTTTCCTTGTCCGCCTGGGCCAGTTCGCGGAGGCGGTCAAGGTCGTACTCGTCGCCCAGGATGTTCTCAATGTCATTTAACTTTTTAATCGCCTTGTATAAGCTACAGCGATCACATTCACTTGGAAAAAGGCATCCGTTACAAATCGAATTCTTGGAAGGTTCTGACAAAACTACTCTTGTTTCCCCAAATACGTCTGTAATAACCTCTGTCAGCCGTTCCATGTCAATCCTCCTCGTGCCAATTTTGTAATGCATGTTTTAGGGTCTCATTCTCCCGCTTCATCTGATCCAACTCGGTCTCTTGTTCTTTCAGCAGTTTGTCCCGTCGTTCCAATTCTGCGGCCTGCTGAGCAATCAGTTTTGATTTCTGCTCCAGCTCGGCTTGTACCGCTTCCAACTCCTCGTGCGCCTTGATGATTTCCGTTTTGGCACAGACGATGGGGCAGTCATGGCATTTGTCCTCGTAGTGTTTCAGGCGGGTGATCTCTGTCTTGGCCTTTTCCTGCTCGGCCCGTAGGTCCTTGACCGCTTCAACAGCTTTATACCAGTTCGACCGCATCCCTTCCGCTTCGTCCCGCAGCTTTTTGTTTTCTGCCAGCAGGGCGGTGAGGGCGTCGGCAGCGTCAGTGACAAGTTTTTCTCCTGTAGGCACAGAACACCACAGCCCGTCTTTTTGTTTTAATTGCTCAATCAGCTTTTCGTAGTCCATCAGGGTTCTCCTCTCCTTTGTCTCCCCAGCCAAAGGCGCTTTTAATCGCCTCCAACAGTTTCCTCCACATTGATTTCCTGTTTTTCAGTCTAGCGTTTTCATCCAGCAGGGCAGTGATAGCATCCGCAGCTTCTTCCACTAAGTTACATACCCCATCAGAATACACCAATGGACCTTGCAGGTTGTATGGATATGGCGCGCCGACTAGTTCTCCGTATTGGATTTTCTCACTTTCTGGTGGCAGCCAATCTCTTAAGTCAGCCACAAGCTTTTCGTAGTCCATCAGGGTTCTCCTCTCCTTTGTCTCCCCAGCCAAAGGCGCTTTTAATCGCCTCCAACAGTTTCCTCCACATTGATTTCCTGTTTTTCAGTCTAGCGTTTTCATCCAGCAGGGCAGTGATAGCATCCGCAGCTTCTTCCACTAAGTTACATACCCCATCAGAATACACCAATGGACCTTGCAGGTTGTATGGATATGGCGCGCCGACTAGTTCTCCGTATTGGATTTTCTCACTTTCTGGTGGCAGCCAATCTCTTAAGTCAGCCACAAGCTTTTCGTAGTCCATCAGGTGTCCTCCTTTGCGGGCGCTTGCAGATACCTCATGGCCGCCTGTACGCACCCGTCAAACAGGATGCCATCCGGATGCGTTTCAATGTAATGGCACGTCCCGTTATCCCGCTCATAGTCGCAGAATCCACAAAAATCAACGGTGCAGATGGTCTTTGCCAACTCCTCGTCGCTCATGGCCCGGATGCGGTCGGCGTTGGTAATAATCTCCGGGTCGCTGTCAAGGCCGTATGTACCACGCAAGGCGGCACAGGCTGAGCCTCGATATGTTACCGTGCATTTTGCGTAAGCCGGGCAATTCTTGCAGCCTTTCATGCGTCCGCCTCTCCCTCCGGCGGGCGGCGGTAGGCTATCCAGTTCTCGCCGTATTTGTAGTCCTCTATGCGCTTTGCACAGAAGGGGTCCAGGATATTCCAATGTGGCGGAGGACTTTCTTCCCGCAGCCCAACGTGCCAATACGGTTGTCCTCCCATCTCCCGCAGTTTTTCCAGCGTTAGCGGCTCGTTCGGCGGGGTGAGGGTGGGCGCGTTCGCAATCGCACTCTGCACCCAATCCTTGTACATAACGCTCTCCGGCCACTTGCTGATTTCAGCGTGTAGCGCGTTCGCGTCAATTGGTCGTACTGCCATCTTTCATCCCCTCCCATCTCTTCATCACCATCTCCACGGCCTCGTCCGTCATGGGAGCGCCGCAATTTGCGCAAAACTTATCCGCGCCCCACCATCCCGATATGGGGAAACCGCACTTGGAACATCTTTTGATATATTCTTTGTGTTCGTCCTGTTGGACAATCCACTCACCCCTCCACACCTTTTCCACCTGCTCCCGGCTGACGGGGCAGAGGGTGGAGATGGCCATGTCGATTGCCTCAACCTCTTGTAATTCATCGGCTTTGATGGTTGCATTTGCATGGTCGGAAATTACTTTGCAAAATCTTTGTCGTTTCTGCAGTATTTTAATCGCTTCTTCCCGCGTCATTGGTGGGCCTCCTTTTCCATCTTCTCCTTGATAGCCGACAGGATGAAATCCCGGTTCAGCACATACAGGTCCGTAATTCCGTGCTCCTTGCACATCTTGATGATCTCGTCCATGATGTGGTTTTTGATATCTTCTTTCCAGAGGACAACCGCCTGTATCGTTGCAGAGGCTACAGTGTTTCCATCCTCGTCTGTTCTGACTTGCAAGGCTGGGTCCCCAATGTCAACATATTCTCCCGGGTTCTTCATTCCATCCCCTCCAGCATCTCCATCTCCTCCGCGCTCAGAATTGGTGTACGAGTATTCCAGGCGAGGCGGGCTGAATCCTTTGCCCACTTCTTTTTCAACGCCCACCGTCTCAGTTCCATCCAGCAATCCCGGCATTTAATTGATGCCAAATATCCCATATCTCCAGACGGAGCTCCGCGCTTTTCAAAACAAACAATTCCGGCTTTTCCGCCACACATACACGGCAGCAGCACCCCAGCATCCGTCAGCCGCTTCGCCGCCTCGTGGTCGCCCAAGAGGGCGCGTTTCATGTCTTGGTTCATGCTCTCTTCCATTGATTTACCTCTTGTAAATAATCCTTGTACACCCGCATGGGCATTCCAAAGATACCTCTGCATGGGGGCCATAATTGTCGCTATCATAGTCTCCCACAAACCACTTTTTAACATGAACATCTGCCCGTGTTTCTCCGCATTTTTGGCATTTTAGTTCAGTCAATTTTTCGTAGTCTACCTCTTTTCGGAACCAGTTAGGGTCATCAAAAATGCTTTTCCCAACCCTGAAAGACTGAATATGTCCCCCGCTTCTGTCTGGGATCACAATTTCGTAAAAATCATGGTTTTCACGGTCACTTGTACAATCCCAATGATGATCAATGCCTCTACACTTGAACACAGTTCCGGCAGGACTGTCAGGTAAATCTTTTAATTGGGTAAATTTATATTTCATGTGATCTTCCCTTCCAGCAAGCAGATATTCACCATACCAGCATCGCACCACAGTCCTCACAGAATCGCGGCCTTCTATCTGCGTGTTCCCGGTTAAAAAATCTCCTGCAGCACGGACAGTTCGCTCCATGTTCTGATAGGATCACATTTTGTTGCAGCTCGTTTTTTAAAATTCCATCAATGGTATTCACCAGCGCAAGGCAGTTTTCTGTTGTTGGTTCTTTCCGCGCCTTGATTCTGGCTTGCTCTGAAAGCCGCAGGATTTTCTCCCGCTCATAGGCGGTGTTGTCCCGGAAGTTGTCAGTTTGAATTTCATTCAATGCACGAGCTTTTAGTTTCTTCTTTCTGTCAATCGCCTGCTCTCTAGTGATGGTCCCCTTTTGGTACATTTCGTAAATCTCGGACAAACTCCGATAACCACCTTCATCAAACAAGGAAAGTCCATCTGGAACAGGTTCGTGGTTCTTGGCCTGCTCTTCATAATTAAAGAACATTGTTTCCTCCTTTTGTAACGGATAGTAACGAACTGTAACGAATCTATCGTTACACTGAAACGATTGTGCCGCAACGGCTTTACGGTTTTGTAACGATGTAACGAAGATTTATACCACTTCCAAAAAACAAATATTGCGTACACAATTTTTTTATTTTAGAGAAACATTAAAAAAGTTCGTTACATTCGTTACATCGTTACACCCGCTAAGGTAGTAAAGAGCCGTCAATATCGTCCAATTCATCATCGAAATCCGAAATTTTGAGCCAAACACAGCGGGAAACGCGTCCATTTATTCGTTTTGGCTTTGTTGGCTCTCCTTTTTTTGAACAATGAATGTAACCGCGATTTTTCGCCCAGCCAAGGAAAGCGGATGCGTTATAACCCTCGTCGGACAAAATTTGATCGAACTTTGACCGGATGATACAGGCGTATTCTCCGTCTAGCTCTCCCCATATTTCTCCCTGGTGGGTGTCTGCTTCCGGTGTGAATCTGGACTGATTGATGTTGATAAAATCATAGAGGTATTGCAGCGCCCGAGCGTTCTGGTTGACGGCCTCTTTGGAGACAAGGTATTTTGAGATGTCTTCCGGCTGAAGAAAAATTCCATCTTGAAAAATCCACTCCTCTGCAAGCCTGTCTGCAGCTAATATTAGCGCCGCAGAAGCTGTTTGCTTATCCATTGTGTCACCGGTCTTTAGTGTGTCCTGCATGGCCTCCTGTAGCTTCTGGACGCGCTCCTGAACGCCATCTTCCATCAAGTGTTTTACGAATTCCGGGCCAGCAAATCCGTAATTTGCATACAAACTGGTCGCGGTTTTCTTAGGATCGTCAAAGAGTTTGGTGTCGTGACAGTCCACTTCAATTGTTCGGTTGACTGCGCCCTCACCGCTGTTGGATGAAATGATGGGGAATTCGCCGGTTGTGATAATGCAGTTCCGCCAGGTGGGCGTTTTCTGCAATCCTCCCTGCTTCTGTCCCCTTGCCCGGCCAACGCCCTCAGAGAGCTGATAGATCATCTTGTCGAAGTCCTTGCGATTGTCCTTGACAAGCTGTAGCTCGTCGATGACGAGAGGGAGAGAATTGCAGAACGCTGCGCCCAGCTCTTTTCCCACTTCCGTGGCGTTGAAGGTTTGGATGTAAACACCAATCTCCGGATTTGCCCATACGCTGGCGGCCAAAACAAGGCTTAGGCTTTTTCCCGTCTCTGATCCGCCCCACAGGTGAACAAAAAAGGGGAGGCAACTGCAGGGCTTAACCAGAACAGATGCGAATGACGCTGCCAGGACAATCCGTGCAACAACATTTCCAGGTGTTTTTCCTGCTCTGACAGACCTCACGCAGTCTAACCACGCCTGACGGCTTCCTTTTTCCTGAATGCTTTCAAACCGCGTCCTGAAAGTTTCCTCTCCGTCAAAGACAAGGTCCTCCTCGTAAGGAGAAAATCCATATCCGTCAATCCACCCAAGACGGCCCACACTAGACACCTCTGGTATAGTATCGTAGTTGAGCTGTTCTACATCTGCTAAGTATCGGACTAAGGCTTTGCTAGTTTCGCTGTTGACCATGATCCCGTACTTGGAAAGGCCGATAATTGACCGGCTGTCAGAAATCATGTTTTTGTCCTCGATCACGGTTTCCCAACGTCTTCCTAAACGATAGGCCAACATGACCTTGTGTACTTTGGTGTCTACATTTACCAGCCGCTGCACCGGCATGATGGGATGGTAGCATGCCACTACTTCAAAGCCGAGCTTGTCTGTTCCGTAAATTCCGGTGTCAGATGCCGACCAGCTCCCGCAGTCCAGCTCCAGCTCCTGTCCGGTAAAATCTGTTCGGTTGAAACCTGGGGCTGAGGTCCCACTGACTGTTTCCATGTATGCTTTGAATAGGGCGGCCAAGTTCCTGATTCCTACAGTTTGAGCCTGTGCGGACATGACGCCCAAAAGCTGTTTTAGCTCGAACTTATTATCTTTGTGGGCATACAGGTATTCAAAAGGTTTCGTTGTTGTGAGGTAGTCGTCTCTTGTGTAAACGGGCACGTCCCCCAATGTTCTTTGCCTCCCTTCTCCACGAAGTCGTCAAGCCAGTATTCAATATACGGGAGGCGCTTGACGGCCTCGACATATAGTGGATGGTAAAACACAACGTCTCCTTGCCGGATTGGCTGGAAGGTGTTTCGTATTTCCTTCCAGTATTGAAATTCTCGAATCATAAACCGGAAGTTTGCCTCTGCCTGGGCGTTTTTCCGCTGTTCTTCCCGGCGGGCTTCCAGCGTGGCAGACTGGGCGGCTCGGTCCGGCTTACTTTCTGTCAGGCCCAGGCGAAAGTCCGCATTGATACGGAGTATCGCTTGGCGGAAATTTAAGTCGAACAGACGCATCACAAAATCAATGACACTTCCGTGAGCCCCACAAGCAAAACAATGAAACCCTCCTTGCCCATCGTATAGCTTCAGGCTGGCCGTATGGTCCCCTGAGTGCCACGGGCACTTCATGAATCCAGAACGATTCACCTGAAAACCATAAAATTCTACAACCTCTCTGACGGTAAGCCTCTGCCGGATTTCTTGCGCCATATCCATGCCATTACCCCCTCTTTAACCTGTCTCTCACCCAGTAATAAAGAGTACTGTACATGATTTGTGCCGTTTCAGATGGCTTGCAGAAAATCACGGTCAGGTTGTATTCTGCTTGCCAGGACATAAGAGAGGCAAAAAGGCTTTTTGGCTCTAGGCGAGAGCGGTAGTTGTGGAGAAAAATGTCCGTCCAGGTAGCGTTCTCCACCACCAGAAACAGCTTCATTCCCCTTGCTTTGGCACGGATCATTTCACGCTCGAACCGCTCTCTGCCTGTAGTAAAATTCCCGGCAATCTCGTCCAGATTTGCCTTGCGTTCAAAAGCCACCTCGTCTTCAAACGTGGTATCGCCCAACATGGCGGAGTAGTCTCCCGTCTCCAAGGCCCGGCTTTTGTGTTGGATGTGGTTTTTGTCCAGCCAGGTAATCAGATGGTCATTGACCTGTTCCCGACTGTCAGTTATGACTACCAACTCCTTCAATTTCTGCTTGATCTCCGCGTCTGTATAGTGGGTCAGCATTCTCCCACCTCAGTTCCACGGGAGGTCTCCGTCATCCTCAAGCTCACTGATCTTTGTAAGCTCTTGCCGTTCCGGGAGCTTTCCTTCCCAGGGCGTGAGCTTCTCTGCGCGGTCCTTGTTGATGAAATAATGTACTTTCAGATATCCCTGGTCATCCTCTTTTAGGCGGGCAGCGCCCAAAGCGCCGATCCAGGTGGGAAGTGCAAAGTCTCCGTCATCAATGTTGAAGGAGTCAAAGAAATCTGTCATGTTACGATTGAAGTATTCATTTTTCACAATATAGTGATAAATGATAATGTCGCTTCCGTTTGGCCGCACCCCGATTACCAGCATGGGATTTCCCTTTTTGCTCTCTTTTTCCTCAACACTGACAATCTCTACCCGATAATCTCCAGGTGTCAGGCGGGGGCGCTCTTCCCGCTGATAGCTATCCCAATTACCCATATTTCAAATCCTCCAAATCTTTTAATATTTGCTTCTCCAGTTTTGGCAGTAAAGGTCTACCAGATTTGTCTTGTCCATCCAGGTCATAAACCGCCGCACGGTTGTCTCGATGGGTTCTGTGTCCTCTGGCAGATATACTTCACGATATACATAGCTTCCGTCGCTGATGATGTACTCAAATCGCCGGACCTCCGGGCAGAGGTAGAAGTACATAGGATGCTGCGGACTATCAAGGTATTTCCCCACGCGATAAGTCCGGCTGAATTTTGTGTCGTAGATGACTCCTGCTTTTAGGAAATCCAGAATTCCAAAGCAGACAAACTCCACGTTGTCCATTACCAGAGGCCGGGATGCCTTGACTTGATACTGCCCCTGGGTGATGATCTCGCAGATTTCTACAATCGGTTTGTACCACTCCTGCTCTGGCCCGATGTCCACCCCTTCGCTGACAGCGTGGACCACGTTTTCAAACCGGATGCCGTCCAGCATGGCTCTTGACTGAGGCTTTTTCTCACGACGGAGAGTAGAGAGAAATTCATCCATTTCTCCACCTTTTAGGGCATACTGCCACGAAGACAAAAGGCTCTGCGTCAGCAGAAATTTATTCGGCCCGCTCATAAACTTTCGTCTCCTTGTTGTAGACGATGCCAAGTTCCTTAATCCGCTCCATCAGAGCCGTTTTCAGTTCCCGTTCGCTGGTCAGGGCGTGTGGCAAGCCCTTGATGGCCTTTGTAGCCTCTTGGACATCTTCTGGGGTTTCAATGGATTCAATAATTTTCCTACCATCCAGCACAGTCTTGTTGTACTGTTCCTGCCGGGGCTGAAGCGCAGCATGTTCGGCAACAATGTTGGCCTTGACCTGATCAAACAAACGAGTGAGAAAATCATTTGGCTCGCCGTCCTTTAGCTCTGGAACCTTAACAAGACCTTTGATGCCGTAAGCCGCTTTCGCGTTATAATTCATGGTAGGAGTAAAACCAAGATAGCGCTCTCCATTAACGATGTGCAGATAGGCGCCCAGATCGGCAGGCTGCCATACCAGCGTTTTTGTGGAACCCTCACACACAATGTCATAAAAAACGTCATCTCCCTGCCGGTCCTTGGAAGCGTGGAACAGGAATACTACATTGAACTTCTTTCGCAGTTCAGCAGACAGACGAAGGAACTCAGTCTTGACAAAGCCGTAACCCTGTTGGGAAAAACCTCCGGATTTCTTACTGGCAGTGGGTTCATTTCTCATGGCCCATTCCTTCATCAGATCAATCAAGGCCCCGCAGGTGTCAATCACTACTGTCTTGTAGTGCCCCTCAAAACTTTTGATGTCTGCAAGAAGCTCCTCATAGGTCTTAATCATGGAGCTGTCCTTTCGGTGCTCTGGTTTCACACGGCTCAATCCCTCGTCTGCATCGATCAGAACTACGTCTGGTGCAGACAGTGCCAAAGTGGTTTTCCCCACGCCGGGAAGTCCACTGATAATCACGATGATATTCTTGTTGGAAAAATCCATACTCTCGGGCTTGACGATCATTTATTTTTCCTCCTTAATTTCCACTAAGTCATATCCCTGGATGATGATTTGCGAAACAATGTGTTTAGCTGATAGTCCGGTCTCCCTCTGGAGCTGCTTTACCAGTTTTTCAGCCTGCTCGTTCAGCCGAACGACTCCGCACACGCCCTTTTCTGGACGGTATACGTTTAAAACAATTTTGCTCATGTTTCCTCCGTGTTTTCAAAATATTGTTCTCCCATCCAACAGGAGGGGCACACAACCTTGATTTGCCGCTCCCGGTTTCCATCGCTATCCACAATTTCATTACGTATGACCAGAAGCGGATGATCAAATTCAAGCCCGCAGATCATGCAGCGGTACATGCCGGCCTCCTCTCATTCCTCGCACCACCAAATATCAGCCGTTTTCACGCCTAAAGATAGCGCCTCCTGGTGACCCTGTACCGCAATGTCCAGCCTGTTTCCCCGGATAGCAGGGCCGGTATCGTCCGCCCGCAGATACAACATTTCGCCGTTGTGCTCGATCATGATGGTGCTGCCCAGCGGAATCACGGCAGGGTCTACAGCACAGCTCACATACGGAGTCACGCGCCGTCCGCTGGCGGTGATGCCGGAGCCTGTCCCGCAGATGTGGGGCCGTTCCTCGCAGCAGTAGAAGGTGATGGTCACGTCCTCCAGCTTGGTTGAGCGGGCCAGCAGTGCGGCCTCAATCAGCTCATTCTCTGCGGCCTCCAGCTCGTCCAACGGGATCTCCGGCATGGTGGCTTTTGTATGCTCCGGGCGCGGAGGCTCCGCATCCACATTCAGCGTCAGGAATCCAATTAACCAAATTGCCAGAAGCCCGACGAAGCAAAGATATGTAAGAATCCGCAGTGTTCGATTACTGCGCCGCCGTCGCTCCTCGCGGGTAAGCCGTCGCTTCATACCCGCCCCTCCAGCTTGTCCACCAAGCGGAACAGCCATCTTGTGGCTGTCCCTATCCCAATCAAAACGAAAACCAGTTCAATCGTTGTCATCTTTCTCAACCTTTGTAACAGTAATTTCCGCCGTAACGCCTAATTGCTCCAGGCGCTTTGTCTTTAAGTAAATCAATGCCTTCTGAAAGCAGTCCAGATTTTCTTCCATAGAAAACTAACCTCCTCAAGAACTTGGTAAATTTTATGTGATTGCATCTTGTCCAATCCCTTCGGAAGTGATATAGTGTAAAAGGGATTGTCGTGTGGTGCCTCAATCCTTACCCTCGTCGTGCTGCGAACACGGCGGGGGATTTTTTAGGCATCCTCCGGGTATGCACTGGACACCAGCTCCTTCAGTTCCATCAAATGAATGCCAGGGTCATGTGCCGCCCGATCAAGAATCAATTCCTTCAACTTGGGGCCAGCTCCCTCTAGCGCCCTGCGGTAATCTTCAAACGAATAATTCATATGTGCCTCCTCCCATGTCCGGCCCTTCCAATCGCGGCAGAGATTATCAAACTCGCGGTTCACGTACCGGGCCATACCTTTTAATTCTTGAATTGTCGTCGGTTCCTTTTTCATGTTAAAAATATCCTCCTATTCTTGCCAGAGGCCGGAGGATGTGTTATACTGTCTCCGATACCTCGTGGCCCTTTCACGTGGTGTCATGGGCTGTCCTCTGTTACCTCCAGAGGCAGCCCGCTTTTTATTGTTCCCTTCGCCTGGATATGGTAGAATGTGGGCGAAAGGGGGTGATAGTGTGTTCACTTATATTGTGGAAAAAGGTGCAAATCTAAAAATTCACACACCAGGAATAAAGGACCTGTCTCAAATCAAAACAAAAACTATCCAAAAAGCAGATTGCATTTATATGCAGTCAGATTATCCTGGCGGGTGGCACATTGAAGTGGAACAAAGGTCAGATAGGATTGTCATTTATTCCAACTATCAGCTGACGCAAAATGAAGATGGTTCATTTAACGCACCGACAGAGTTATCCGGTCTTTAGTAACTTCAACTTCTGTATTACCAAACTTTGAAACGACCCGCTCCTGGTCTTTCCCACCAGGGGCGGTGTTTTTTTCTTCCATCCTTTCACCCCCTCACCATCCATAAGAAACGAATGTCATGTAAAAAATGATAGCCCACCCAAGCCACCATAATGCCTCGTCATTCTCTTTCTCATATTTAAAATGGGTGGCGGATGCTGCACATAAAATATAGATCATAAACACAATCGTTTTAAAAACCGCCATTTCAATCTCCTGTTTGTCCTATGTCCTGATCGGAAAGCAGCTCGTCCGCTGCAACGCCCTTTTTAGGGAATGCCAGCAGCCGGATTAACTCCTCAAATGTCATGCCGTGAGCTGCCCGGTCTATCTTGTCCACCTCTCGCTTGACACGGGAAATATCCCGCCTTAAATCCTTTGTTGTCAAATCAGACATTTTTTCCTCCTTCTTCTTGCGGCTTGAAGGAGGTTGTGGTACAATCTTCCTGCAAGCCTGATTGGGTCGTTCAATTAGGTTTGCCGCCTCGCTGGGTGCTTCCGACACCTGGCGGGGCATCCTTTTTAATGTAGAAAGGTTACTTTATGGATGAAATTGAAAAAATCAGGTTAACTAAAAAAGAGCGGAAGTTGCTCAAATACATTGAAAATAATGGGATTTCCAAACTTGATGACCAGACCCAAACAAGGGCGTTTCTTGCTCTTAAAGCCTATGGATTGCTTGATGAAAGCCTTTCTGATCGTTTCCCGCCTACTCCAAAGGATGAATACGGGAACGATACAAGAAATGCTTATTTTGCCAAACAGGAAGTGTCCAGATACTGGATTTACAGGAGATCACACTTCTGGCATGAATTTCGTGATTGGCTTGCTCTCGTCATTGCAGTTCTTGGCTTTTTGCTGTCGCTCTATGGAACACTCACGAACATAAGGCAAGACAAACAATTTGAACAATACATGTCAGAAACAGAACAACAATCGTTGCCGTCTGAATAACTGTGTGCCTGAAATCCCAATCCCGCCGAAATCGCTCAAAGAACTTAATTGGTATCACCTCCAAGATCAGGAATCTCCAAAATTTCGCAGATGGCTTGGACAATCTTAGTCTATGTTCTGCAAGGAAGAAGACGCTCCGGAATATCCGCCGGAAGATCAGCCGGGTTAAACGGCTCGTTGCTGAATGCTTTTCTTCCAGACCGCTCAATACCTGAAAGCCACGCTTCGGCTTCCTCTCGCGTTCTCTTTGTGGTCGTATCTTGGACGAAAAGCCCATAGCACCCAGACTCATAACCGAACATTTGCGGACAGAGCGAACAATCCCACTCTCCGGTCTGAATGCGTTCAACTACTTCCACTCGGTTGTTTGTAAAAATCATATCTGGGTCAATGTACTGGTAGCTGATATTCATTGCACTCAACGCCTTTTTTGGTTATCGTTTACTGACCTGTTCCATCGCTGGGAAAAGTAGACCTCCGTTCAAGAGCCATCTCCGCTGCGGCGAGGATGGCTTTTGAATATGCCACGCTCCGCTTGTCTCCGATTTGAAGAATGGCGATAATGGCGTTTGCCTTGTCGGCCCCTTCATCGCCAAGATGTTCTCTGACCTCTTTTTCATAAGAAGGAAATGCGTCAAATCTTTCTTTTGCCGTGCTCATGTTGTATCTTCCCCCTTTCTAAAATTGCATCAGCTGTAGTAACAGAAATCATTAAATCTCAACTAGGACTTCATTAGTCACGGAGCCGGATAGTTCTATTCTTATGGGGCTATCCGGTGTTTTTTCAATTTTTACGCTGTATAAATTCTGTATTTCCACACCGTCAATTTCCAGCTTTGTGTTATGCCCATCGTTTCTTAAAACCACTCTTTTCATCGGTTTCACCCCCCCCTCACTCAATTTGCGTGTACAGTTATTTTAGGCTTTGCTTCTGCCGCCCTCTATCATTGGAGAGCTTCCTTTTCTCTCTTGGTGCTGCTATCTTCTGAAAGAAGCTCGTCCACCGTCACGCCGTACATCCTCGCCAGCTTCTTGTGGTACTTCCGTGCCGGTCGCCAGTCTCCCAGTTCCCAATGCGTCACACAGGACAAGTCCACATTCAGTTTCTTTGCTACCTGTGCACGGGTCAGGTTGGAACGTTCTCGAAGTTCCTTCAATGCCAAGTCATGTGCCCTCCTTTCGGTGTGAGAATTCATTGACTGCGGCAGAAATATGTGGTATGGTAAGCATGGGAGTTAAACTACGCGCCAAATGGCGTACTCTGTTGCAGAGGGGTATTCCATTTAGCAAACGAGTTCGCTTCCAACCGCTCCGAAGTTTGTTGCAGAGACTTCGGGGCGGTTTTTTATCTCTGCCGCAGTCAATGTGAGTTTTCACTTGACAAACGAAACCGCCGCCGCTATCATGTAAGTGTCAGCCAACAAAATATCGTCTATGGAACCCGCAAAAAGGATTTTTCTTTGGGGGTCTGGTTTTTTGTTGTCTCTATGATAACTCACGAGATTATTATAGCTTACATTTTGTGTGTTGTAAAGCCAAACACGACCATTTTGTTGGTTTTTGTGGAATTGCACAAAAATACATCTATTTTTTGGTAGATATGCTTTTAGACATTGACTTAATTCTTGCGCGGCCTAAAGGGCCGAATAACCCGTATGCCTATTATCCAGAACAGTATGAACAAAATTCATCACAAAGCATTATTGCGGCGAACTACAAATATGATTTAACTCGTTTTTCGCAACATGAAGCGGATGTCGTCAGGAAAGTGCTGTCTATCGTTAAAACAAAGTACCCTGCGGAATTTCAGTCTCTTGGGCTTGTGAACGAGGCGTATGTAATA
>ERZ894196.67-NODE-67-length-42064-cov-16.008712_pt1 | contig 42064 bp, 42 predicted proteins | sample MGYA00380284_ERZ894196 | MGnify/ENA primary metagenome ERZ894196 (study PRJEB32331, sample SAMN06328427) | human gut metagenome | biome: human gut microbiome; feature: stool | host: Homo sapiens | collected 2011-10-21 ...
CGACACGGGAGAAGAACTTCTGGGCGCTGCGCCAGATGGTCTTAAGCTCCGCATCAGAGAGCGGCGGATCACACTTGGCGGCTTCATCGAGGAAGCACTGGTAGGCCTCGTCGGTATCGCCGTACTTTTTAATGACGCGACCGGCAAAACGGGACATGGTGGCGTTCCGGCTTCCTTCGGAGATGACCCGGTCACCGTACCTGCCGCCGCCCATGTCCTCATCAAAAGCATCGGCGTCCTCCAGAAAGTCGGTCAGGTTCATGGTGCCTTCCCGGATCTCCACCTCGGCAGCGGTCGTCCCGAAAAAGAACCGGGCTGCATCCAGCGCCTGCGTATCGAAATACGGAAAGATGGTATTGACCAGCCTCTTCAGGTCGCTGTAGGCGGTAGCATCCGTCATGAAGTCAATCGGGAACAGGATATGGAACTTCGGACGGGCAGGCTTGCCGTTTTTCTCCCGGTTGTGGTAACGGCTGTAGTGGACAGCAAAGCGCACGCCCGGAAAGGCAGCGGCCACGTCGTCCGGGGTGATCCACTCGGAGGGATCTTCGGAGTGGTCATTGTCGCAATCGACCGGGAGACAATCACTGCCGATGAAGTTGTCGTTGTTGCGGTAGTGATTCTTATATTCCGCGCATACGTAGTCGTGGCAGACAGCCGCTTTCAGGCTGTCCGCATCCACTACATCGTGCCGGTGGGGGTAGGAGCAGTTGCCGGGGTTGCCGGTAATATCTGCGCTGTACAGGGTAATCATTAGTCGCACACCTCCTTGGACTCGTCCTCCAGCACCTTGGTGATAAATTTCAGTGCACGGATCATGGTTTCCAGCTCGCAGTCACCGCCGAGGAAGACTTCGAGGCTCCTGCAGCCGTACCTGTCGACGCTGGTGTTTACCTCCATGTCGGTGCCGCCGTTATCCTTGATGCGGAAGTAGCTGCGTCCGCCGTGGCCGGTATCGCCGCCCATGTAACCGGTTGTCCCGGCTTCCACTTCGAGCAGGTTGCAGCTGATCACGTCACGGGTATAGGTCGTGATCTCGGTGCCGTCCGGCAGGATTCTGTCATTCTCTTTAATTTCAAACATCGTATTGTTCCTCCAATTCTTCTGTGAAATAGCGCAGGCGGTAGTTCTTCCAGCGTGCGCGTCTGATTTCCGCTGCCATGCCGTTTGAGATGGTGTCTCCGAACACCCAGACCTCAGAGCACTTGCTCATCAGGGCATTCCCGAAGAACAGAGCAAGCTCGCGCTCGGTGGGGTCACCATCGTTCATGAACTGAGGGAACAGCAGGTGCGGCGCGATAGGGATATAGCCAGTCTCAACGGCAAAACGCGAGTACTTCCGGGCAGCGGCAATGTTCCGGCTGGTGTCTCCTGCATAGGGTGAGCAGATATAGACGATCGGCCTGAATGCACGCAGAGCCCGTCGCTCCTCGCGTTCAAGAGCAGAAAGTGCCTCGTATGCGGTTGGGTCTTTGTATCCTTCGCAGTTGCGTAAATCCACACTCATGAAAAAAAGCCTCCTTTCCGGGCAGACTGTCACCGCCCATTTCTTACTTTCCACTGGAGGTGACAGCCTGCTTTTGACGAAGGAGGCTCAGTCTTTTTTATAAAATTCTGTTTCGTAGCCGTCAGCCCGGAGGAGCAGGCCTTTTGCCCACGGGGGCGTCCTGCCCATCTGCTCACAGACCGCCTCAAGCGACATCCGGGGATCGGCCTCGATCACGAGCTCGTCGTGGATGTGCATGACAATGCTGCAGCAGCGGAGCGTCTTCATGGCGTAGCACAAAATGTCACGGGAGGTTGCCTGCACGATGTTCTCCACAAACCGGGCTCCGTAGGATTCGAGCCGTTCCCATTTCTTTGTGCCGCCGACGCCTTCATAGGTGATACACTCACCGCCGAACTTATTTGTACCGACCTTGGGTTTCACGTAGGCGAGGTTCCTTCCGGAGGGAAGCGTGATAAACAGCATGCCGCTGCGGTAGGAAAAGAGGATGCCGTGTGTCTTGGTGGCGTGGTGGAACTTGACGGCCTCCATTGCAGCCCGGTCGACGTCCCACCAGAAGGACACGATCTTCGGGTTCGACTGCCGCCACGCATCCACAAGCTGGGGAAGCTCGTCCTCTGACAAGCCCATTTCCAAAGCGCCCATCGCTTTTAAGGCACCGACCGAGCCGCCGTAGCCGAGGGCGAGCTCCGCGATCTTGCCTTTTTGCCGCAGGTGGCCGTTTACGCCATGCTTCTCGACCGGGACTTTGAACATCTGGCTGGCTGAGGCACAGTAGATGTCGCCGCCTTTGGCAAAGACCTCCTGACGCCACTGTTCACCGGCCATCCATGCGATGACGCGTGCTTCGATGGCAGAAAAGTCCGAGACAATAAACTTCTGGCCACCCTTGGGAATGAAGGACGTCCGGATCAGCTGCGAGAGCGTGTCCGGCACATCCTCATACAGCATTTCGACACTGTCGTAGTCACCGGAGCGGACAAGGGCACGTGCCTCCGCCAGATCCGGGAGGTGGTTTTGAGGCAGGTTTTGCAGCTGGATGAGCCTTCCTGCCCAGCGTCCTGTGCGGTTGGCTCCATAGAACTGGAACATGCCACGGGCACGACCATCAGCGCAGACAGCCGTTATCATTGTCTGGTATTTCCGGACGCTGGATTTGGCAAGCTGCTGCCGGAGCATCAGGACGCGTTGCAGCTCAGGCGGTGCCGTTTTGATGAGCTCTGCCACCACCTTCTTGCCGAGGCTGTCGGTCTCCATACCGTTGTCTGCGAGCCACTGCTTCATTTGCTGGACGCTGTTCGGGTTCTCCAGCTCGGTGAGCTGCCGCATGGCCTCTGTCAGCTCTGACCGGGAACGGGCATCCATGTCGATGGCCTGCCGGACAAGGGGAAGGTCGATGGCGACACCACGGTCGTTGATCTCCTGATCGATGTGGTACTCGTCCCAGACGGCATCCGGCACCGGGAACCTCTTAAGCCTCTGCTGGATAGACATTTCCGTCTCGACGTCCCGGATGTTATAGCGTTTGAAGGCAGCCCATTTCTCCGGAGCATGGAAGGGACGGTTCCGGGTGCGCTGGCCATTGGTTTTTGTAGGAGCGCAGGGCTGACAGAAGTATTTGATCAGATCCTTGCCCTCGGTGAGCTTCTGTTTCTCAAGTCCGAGCACGGCTCCGACGCCCTCCAGCGAGAGGGGCAGTCCCATCGTGGCCGACCAGATCATGGTGCAGCGCCAGCCCTCCGGGTTGAGGTAACAGGCGCATTCTTCCGAGAGCGGATGATTGTCCTGAAAGGGATCGAGGCTTACGCCCAGCGCCTTCATATGCTGGGACAGGCAGATCCGTTCAAAGTTTGCATTGAATGCCCACTTGGTGACGGCATCGTCCGTCAGGGCATCGAGGATCTCCGAGGGGATCTTCTCGCCGCAGGCAAGGTCGATCACCTGCACGGGAGCGCCGTCCGCACTGTATCCGAACAGCAGGATCTCAAAATCCGGTGCCTCCACGTAGCGATAGACACCGGCCTTCTGAAGACTGACGCTGGAGTAGGTTTCAATATCTATGCTGAGTGTTTTCATGTTGTACCTCCAAAAGGGCGACAGAGAGACTCCCTGCCGCCCGGTGTGTTCAGCGCTTTTTGCGTTTCATGTCCTGATACCATTTCTTCCAGATGGGACTGAATTTGTCATAGACGGTCTTGGCGATCCCGATGATGATCACACCGAGGATGTAGAAAATTGTCCCGTAGATAACAAGGAAGAAAATGATGTTCACGATAACCGCAATCAGCTGGTTTGACATATTTATGATCTGTTCCATATCATTTACCTCGTTTGTCAAAAGGGAGTGGCAGCGGCAAGGCCACCACTCCCGGAGTCTTATTTCAGGGCTTCCATGCGCTTTGCGTGGTACTCGTCGTCCTGCAGCGCTTTCTTCTCCTCACGCTTCTCGCGCTTGTGCTCGTTCACGATGGTCTGGATTCCAGAGATGGTGAGCGAGATGATCATGAGGCAGAAGCAGCCGATCAGGATGTTGCAGAGAAGGGATGAAATCATAACGGTGCTTTCCATGGTTTGGCACTCCTTTCCTTAGTTGAGAAAATCTTCGTCGTCATCGGTTGCGAAGTCGGACTCGGCGCTGGCCTTGCCACCCAGAGGCTCACCGGCACGGATCAGCTGCAGGTTGTTCAGGCCACAGGCGATGCCACGGTTGCCGTTGGAGTTGAAAGCGTACAGGGTGATGCTGGCGCGACCATATACACCGGAGTAGACCTCCGAACGGGTGAGCACGGGATTGAGATCCGCGTCCACAATGCCGGGTGCCGTCGCGGAGTTCGCGTTGATGAAGTAGGCGTTGGCGTAGGCCGGATCGTCCGGGCGCTCTGCATCGCCGTCACGGAGAGGCGTCTTGATGGCTGCCAGAGGCGGCACACTCTTGGAGTTGCCCTTGAGCTTGGACTCGCCCTCGACGTAGGCAGCTTCGATGGCGGCCTTGATCTTGGCGATGGTCTTGGTGTCGGACTTCGGGATGATCAGGCTGACACTGTACTTCGGAGTGCCGCCGTTGATGGACTTCGGCTCCCAGACGTTGGCATAACTCCAACGGGTATTCTCGCCGGTGATGACTTTCATGGGATTTTTAACAGTTGCGTTCTTAGACATAATCTTGTCCTCCTTAATTTTCATTGAAATCAGATTTTGCATTGTTCATGGCCGGACGCTTGTCGCTCTCCGGCACGAGAGTGGGTTTGCCCTGCGGCTTTTCAATGAGGCCAGCAAGGACTTCTTCAAACCGGGCTTTGCCCAGCAGCTTCTGCATGGCAGTGACACCGAGGAGCTTCTGCTCATAGGGATCAAAGCCAGCTTCCGTAACAGCTGCGGCTACGGCAGCATCGTTTACGTACCTGCGGTTGGAGCGGCCTTCGACGAGCTTCCAGCCCGACCAGACCTTTCCGCTGATCGCCTGCTGCAGGGCGTAATCCTTAATATCGGAAGCCCATGCCACCAGAGCGTCGACCTTGCCGAGAATGTCCTCGACGTCCTCGTCGGTGAGGAGCGGCGGCAGTTTGAAGTCGTACCTTGCGAGCTCCAGATTTGCAGCGGCGCGAGCACGGCAGGCGTTCTTGGCCTTGCAGAAACCGCACCATTCACCGCAGAGGAAGTTCCCGTCACCGGCAAAGGCGAGATCGGCAGCAGGTTTTAAGACTTCGTCTGCCCACCGGTACAGATCCTCCTTTGACAGATCGTAGGTGGAGAGGTTGTCCCGACGCGGCTGGTAGATGGTCATCCGGACGGCGTCGATGTCGTAGATGTCATCGAACAGCTCCAGAGCTCCCAGCGCGTAGCACATCATCTGGGGATTCTCCTCTGCGCTTACCAGCACGCCCAGACCATATTTGAAATCAATGATCTGGAGGGTGCCGTCTGCGATGACGATGCAGTCGGCGGTTCCGAAACCTTCCTCTACCCACCGGGAGAAGTCGACGCGCTGCTCGATCAGGACGACCGGGTCGCTGCAGGTTTCCTTGGCGGCCTCGACCTGCTCCAGCACGTAGGCTGCATAGCCGGTCGCGTGGTCATCCATCTCCTGATTGAACCAGCTGAGGTGTTCGGTCGGGTCGTCTGCTTCCATGCCCAGCGCCTTTTTCAGCTTGTACTCACACAGGCTGTGGGCATCGGTTCCTTCGGCAGCGTAGTCGCTTCCTTTATCCTCATAGGTCTCGGAGAGCCTTGCGGACGGTGGGCAGTGAATCCAGCGGTCTGACGATGATGCGGAGAGTAATGCGTGCTTAGGCATGATCCAGTCCCTCCACATCTTTCAGAAGCGCTTTATAGTTTGCCGGGTCGACTCCGGAGAGCTTGGCGGCACCGTACTTCTGGAGCAGGGCGCGAATCTCAGCCGTGTGGCCTTTCCGGGACATATCCGCCAGTACTGCGCGGACATCCTCCAGCTTCAGCTCCGGCTCCTTCTTCGGCTGCTCCTTGGGCTCATCGGCGTTCCCGGAGAACTGCTGGGTGAGCCAATCGGCCACATCGTTAATAGCGGCAGCAGCACTGCGGAGCTCTTCGATGGTCATGGCCATGTCTTTCATTTTGCTCATGTGTTTTTCCTCCTTCCTCGGATTTGCTTTGTGCGGCAAGGATCGTGAGCTTCCTCGCCAGTCTTGCGGATACGTTGCTGATCGCGATGAGAACGTCGATCACTTCTGCGTCCGCAGGGCTCCTGTTGTTTGTTCCGTACATGTCGTCACCTCCTTCCGGAACTTGTGGGTGGGTTGCTGTTCCTTACACTTCCCACTGGAGGTGAGGCAGGCGGTTTGACGAAGGAGGATGAGATTTTTTTTGAAAAAAGCTCCGACCACCATGACGGCAGCCGGAGCGGAGACATATTAAATAGGTTTAGAATCGGTCGGGATATTCAGGGGCGAGCTGCTTCTTGGCTTTTTCAATACGGGAGCGGAAGGTCGTTCTCTTGATGCCGATGACCTCGGCAATTGCTTCATCGGTCAGACCTTTCAGGCGGAGTCTTCCGATTTTCCGCGCTTCAGGCATCAGCTCGTCAAGACGGGCAAAGAGCTGGTCGAGCTCAGCTTTGTCGCAGATGACCTCTTCGATAGAAGGTGCAGTGTCGGCCAGCGCATCCAGTGGAGAGCATGTGTCGCCGTCCTCATTCTCAGTCGTGTAATCGAGGGAGATGTGGTCTCCTGCACGACGGAATTCACAGGTCAGGCAGTCGGCGTCGCAGAGCCAGAACTTATTCTTCGGGCAAACACACTGGCCGTGGGACTGATGACGCTTACGAAAAGCGTCGTGAAAACGGGTGTGCTCTCTGTAGACTTCTTCGGATACCTCCACCCATTCACGGGTGGCTTTGAGATAGATGCGATACTGTTTTCTCTGGTTGTCTTTCTTTTGCATTAGTGAAGCCCTCCTTCGGCTTTTGCCGAAATGGAGAGCTCCAGACATGCAAAACCAGACCACAGGTGTGAGAGCATACCGAAGGATTACTCCATTTCGGCTGCACCTCACATCCGGTGATCGGTACAGTGATTGATTGTCTATTGTAGTCACGTGGAACCGGAAACACCCTGCGCAGATGGCTCCCACGTGCTATACCAAGTATGCCATTCATCAAGCAGGAAACCTCAGACACGGGCATGTCCGTTTTTATAGGAAATCAGGCTCAGAAATAGGATGATAACGTGTTCTTTCGTTGAAAAATGGGCAAAAAAAGACCGGACATGGATGTGTCCGGTGGGATTTTTGTGAGCACACAAATAACAAAAAATAACATCAAGTAACAGAAAACAATTGAAATGTTCATACTTCAGCAGTATAATAAAATAGTTAAACTGTGTGCTGATTCAAATCACGAGGTGAGAGCATGGAAGAAATCATGAATGATAAGTGGATAAGTATTGATGAGGCTGCGGAATACTTAGGAATTAAAACGGTCACTCTTCGCAGCTGGATTCGAAATGGTAAAGAAGGTTTGCCTGCTCAAAAAATTGGAAAACAGTGGAAGTTTAAAATATCTGAGCTTGATGAATGGGTTAAGAGCGGTAAAAGCGCTGACTGATTCAATGAGAATATCTTAGAAAATCAATAGACAAGGAGCAGACAAAGATGGCTGTCAAGAAAACGCAATTATATGCATCGCTGTGGGCGAGCTGTGACAAACTTCGCGGAGGCATGGATTCCTCAGAGTACAAGGACTATATCCTGACACTTTTGTTCATGAAGTATGTCACGGATAAATTTAAGAATAAAGGAGCCTATGAAGACATTAAGGTCTTTGATAAGGCACATGATAAAGATCCCGATCCGGAGAAACGGACGGGCTGCTCCTTTGATGACTTTATTGCTCTGAAGGGAAAGAAAAACATCGGCGAAGGTATGGATAAAATCATAGCACGCCTTGCTGACGAGAATACTGACCTGAAGGGTGTTATTGATATTGCTCATTTTAATGATGAGAAGAAGCTGGGAAGCGGTAAGGAAATGGTTGATAAGTTGACCGATCTCATATCCATCTTCCAGCGCCCGGAACTCGACTTCTCCCGGAATAAGGCTGAAGGTGATGACATCATCGGAGACGCCTACGAATATTTGATGCGCAAATTCGCTACAGAAAGCGGAAAGAGCAAGGGACAATTCTATACACCCGCAGAGGTTTCCAGAATCCTCGCCAATGTAGTGGGAATCAGCCGTTGCACGGACACCAGCGCCACGGTATGCGATCCGGCATGTGGAAGTGGCAGCCTATTAATTCGAGCCATTGATGCAGCTCCTATCCCGATCATGGGATATGGTCAAGAAAAGGAAAGCACGACAGCTGGTCTTGCCAAGATGAACGCCGTCCTGCACCGTAAGGCGGAAATTACCATCAAGAGTGGTAATACATTCTCAAATCCTCAGTATCTTGATAGATCAGATAATTCTGTGCTTGAGCGGTTTGATTATATCGTTGCCAATCCTCCGTTCTCTATGAAGAATTGGCGTGATGGTATAGCAGGAAAAGAATATGGCCGCTTCGAAGGCTACGGCGATACACCTCCGGAGAAGAACGGTGACTATGCTTGGCTCATGCATATTCTTAAAGCCCTTAAGTCAAATGGTAAGGCTGCGGTTATTTTGCCGCATGGAGTCCTCTTCCGCGGGAACGCAGAAGCTACTATCAGAGAGGCTATTATAAAGAAACATTGGATCAAGGGTATCATTAGCCTTCCAGCAAACCTGTTCTATGGCACCGGTATAGCTGCCTGCGTACTTGTGATTGATAAAGAAGGCGCAGCAAATCGGCAAGGCATCTTTATGATCGACGCCAGCCGAGGATATGTTAAGGATGGTAATAAGAATCGCCTGCGCGAACGTGATATCTACAGGATTATTACGACCTTTAACGAGCAGATTACTACTGATCCCAAGTATGCTCGTTTTGTACCAAATGATGAGATCGAAAAGAAGAACGGTTATAATCTGAACATTACCCGTTACATTGACTCCACAGATCCGGAGGACATTCAGGATATTTATGCACACATTCATGGTGGCATCCCTGCGGTTGACATCGATGGTCTTTCCAAATACTGGGATGTATTTCCTTCGCTGAAAAACGAGCTGTTAACTGCTATCAGTGAGAAATACTACAGCTTGAATGTAGATCACGAAGGTATCCGGCAAACAATATATAAAAATGCTGAGTTCTCGGAATATGGCGAGAAACTTGACGAGGCGTTTACGGCATGGAAGGCCAAGGAATATCCTGCTCTATCTTCCCTTGATGAAGATGTATCCGCGAGAGAGTTAATTGTTAGCCTTGCGGAGGATATCCTTGCTGAATTTGAACATCTGACGTTGATTGATAAATACGACGTGTATCAAGTGCTGCTGGCTTATTGGAATGAGGTCATGAACGATGACGTGTCGCTTATCATAAGCGAACCGGATGGTTATGCCAATGCAAGAGCGACGGACAATATCGAAGAGGAAATCACGCAAGGAAAGAATAAAGGCGAGATGAAGGTCACCGGATGGGAAGGCAGATTGATTCCGAAATCTATAGTGATCGATGCCTTTTTCCGTGAAGAGAAGAATGCCATCGAGGAGGCAGAGAATGTTGTTGCGGAGACGGAATCCCAGCTTTCTGATCTGATTGAGAGTGCCGACGAAGAATCTGCTCTTGCCGATGTGGCTGAGAACGGAAAAGTCAAGGCTAAGGACTTAGAAGCCAAGATTGAGGAACTCACTCAGCATGTAGAGACGGAGGAAACCTTAGAGCTGGAACTTTTGATGGATCAGCTTCCGATGCAGAAGAAGCGCCTTCAGGCATATCTCGTGGGACACCCGCTTTGCGAAAGCGCTGTAACAGAAAAAGGAACTGTCACAAAGTCTTCTATCATGATGCGCCTATTTATTATTCGTACAGTAGAGAGCGTGCCGGAAAGCTTGCAGGATGATGTAAATCAACTCAGACAGGCTTTGGATCTTTGCGGCAAAGTGTCCGACTATAACAAGGTTGTTAAGGATCTGAACAAGGCGCTTGATGAGAAGTGCAGGGCAAGGTATGACAGACTGACAGATGAAGAGATTCTGGATCTGCTGGTGAATAAGAAGTGGTTTGACAGCATCTTTTCAGGCATAGCTGATCTATACGCAGCGATATCCCATCGCTTGACAAATAGGATTATCGAGCTTGCTGAGCGGTATGAAAATACGCTTCCGGAACTTGATAAAGATACAACTGAGTATGAGGCCAAGGTTAAGTCTCATCTGGAAAGGATGGGATTCAAATGGTGATAAAAGATTTTGATGAAATATATGGTATAGAAATTCCTGATTCATGGAATGTAGAAAAACTTGAACCCAAAGTTGGCAATGTTAAAAGCGGGAAGCGTCTACCTAAAGGCTTCTATGTTACGGACATGCATACAAACCATCCTTATATTCGTGTAATTGATATGCGTGAAGGTTATGTAGATACAAGTGAGCTTAAGTATGTTCCAGATGAAGCATTTTCAGCAATTCAAAACTATAGAATTTATAAAGACGATATTTATATTTCTGTAGCAGGTACGCTTGGTATTGTAGGTCAGATACCAGTGTATCTGGATGGTGCGAACCTGACTGAAAATGCGAATAGAGTTACAAACATAAAGTGCAATGTAAAATATTTAATGTACTGGCTGATGAGCTCGACTATCCAAAATATCATTAGCCAAACACAGACACTTGGGGCACAGCCCAAATTAGCGCTGACGAGAATACGAAATTTTCCTGTAATACTTCCATCTATACAGGAACAGGAAAAAATAGTTGAGGTCTTATCAGATGTTGATACGCTAATTGCCGACTTGCAGAAACTCATCCGGAAAAAGAAGGATATCCGTCAGGGTACGATGCAAATGCTTGTCACCGGGAAGAAGCGACTGAATGGGTTCGATGGAGAATGGGTAAAAATCAACCTCTCAAAGAATTCCAAACTTAAAGCGCGTATTGGCTGGCAGGGATTGACCACTGCGGAATATCTGGATGAAGGTTATTCATACCTGATTACTGGTACAGATTTTAAGGATGGTCAGATTGACTGGAATGGTTGTCATTATGTGGACTACAACAGGTATGAGCAAGATCCCAATATTCAAGTTTCAAACGGCGATCTCCTGCTTACAAAAGACGGTACCATTGGAAAAGTTGCATATGTGGCTGATTTAACCAGACCAGCGACATTAAATAGTGGCGTATTTCTTGTAAAGCCTATAACGGATGTATATACAGCACATTTTATGTTTTACGTATTAGAGTCGTCAGTATTTAAAGCGTTCCTTCAGCAACTTTCAGCGGGGTCGACGATTAATCACTTGTATCAGAAAGACCTTGTGAAGTTTGATTTATATGTACCGCCAACGAAGGAAGAACAAGAAGCCATAGCTGGTATCCTTTTTGACATGGATTCAGATATCCATAGACTCGAAAAGAAGCTATCAAAATACCAGAAAATAAAGCAAGGAATGATGGAAGAACTGCTGACCGGCAAGGTCAGATTGATATAAGGAGGTGCCTGTCGGATGAGTATTGGAGATGCCGAAATCAAAACACAGGAAAGAGTGATCCGCTTCTTTAAAGATCCTGAGATCTTGGGCTATCAGTATATCGGTAACCTGTCAGATTATCAGAATAAGAACATCAAGGAAGATCGTCTGCGCCAGTATCTTCGGCTGAAGGGCTATGCAGATAAACTGATTGATGCTGCCGTTATGCAGCTTCAGCAGGAAGCAGGAAATCTTTCTCGCGGGGTCTATGATGCCAATAAGACTGTGTATTCGCGGTTAAAGTACGGCATTCCGGTCAGTGAGAGCCCGGAAAAGCCTCCGGTGACAGTCGAACTTATCGACGAAGCCAATCCGCTGAATAATGACTTTGCAATCGCTGAGGAAGTAACTGTTGTTGAGCAGCAGGAGAAGAGGCCGGATCTTGTCATCTATTTGAATGGTATTGCTGTGGCCGTTATCGAATTAAAACGAAGCAGCATCTCCGTGTCCGAAGGCATCCGCCAGAATCTCACAAACCAGAAGGACTCTTTTATTCGAGGCTTCTTTACTACCATGCAGTTCTGTATGGCCGGAAACGAATCGGAAGGCCTGCGCTACGGCACGCTTTTGACCGGAGAGAAGTTCTATATGGAGTGGAAGGATGACGGCTTCAAAGAACATGAGGAGGAGCGTGATCCAGTAGATGTTCGTATTAGCGAAACCTGCGCAGGAATTGAAAATAAGCTCTTAAAGCAGATATATGCCATGTTCGATAAGGAGCGTTTCATCGACCTTATCATGAATTTTGTCGTATTTGATAAAGGCATCAAAAAGGTGTGTCGGTATAATCAGTATTTTGGTATCAAGCGTACTCAGCAGAGGCTTAATAATCTGAGAACGGAGCTTCATAATCCGAATAGAGATCCGGATAAACCGATGGGCGGCATCCTGTGGCATACACAGGGTTCCGGCAAAACGCTGACAATGGTGTGGCTTGCGAAGTGGATTCTGACACATTGGGCTGAGCTTAATGCCCGTGTCCTAATTGTGACAGACCGAGATGAGCTTGATGAGCAGATAGAGAAAACATTCACTGGCGTGGATGAAAATATTGCTCGTACCAAGAGCGGTAAGGACTTGCTGAATCGCCTGAATGTATATGATGATTCGCTGATCTGCTCTCTGGTGCATAAGTTTGGCCGTCGTGGCGGAGAAGCGACAGAAAATGACTACGATAAGTATATTGAAGAGCTGAAAGCCTCCCTCCCTGCTGATTTCGAGGCAAAGGGAAATCTTGTGGTATTTGTTGACGAATGCCACAGAACGCAGTCCGGTAAACTCCATACAGCGATGAAGACTATCATGCCGAATGCTGTATTTATCGGCTTTACGGGTACTCCGTTGCTGAAAAAGGATAAAAAGATCAGTATCGAAGTTTTCGGTACATATATCCATGCTTATAAATATAACGAAGGCGTTGCCGATGGTGTCGTGCTGGATTTGCGTTATGAATATCGTGATGTTCCACAGGATTTATCTTCGCAGGATCGTGTTGACCAGTGGTTTGATGTAAAGACCAGAGGCCTCTCTTCTCGTGCTAAAGCAAAGCTCAAGGAGAAGTGGGGCACGATGCAGAAGGTATATAGCTCCCGCTCTCGTCTGGAAAAGGTTGCATGGGACATCATTCAGGACTTTAATATGAAGCCGCGACTGATGGATGGAAACGGTAATGCGATTCTTGTATCTGATGGTATTCCTACGGCTTGTAAGTATTACGAAATCTTCCAACAGATGGGCTTTAAGAAGTGTGCCATCATATCTTCCTATACACCGAACAAGGGCGAACTGCGCACTGATACTGTCAGCGATGAGGATGATACTGAAACCTTCCTCAAATATGAGACGTATTTGAAGATGCTGGGGCTTGATCCGTCTGATCTTCCGAATGCAGGATCGGTTCAGGCTAAGGTGGAGGAATTTGAAAAGGAAGCAAAGCGCAAATTCGTAGAGGAGCCCGCGAATATGAAGCTCCTTATCGTCGTGGACAAGCTCCTCACCGGATTTGATGCGCCTCCTTGTACCTACCTTTACATCGACAAGAGGATGCAGGATCACGGCCTGTTTCAGGCGATTTGCCGCGTCAACCGCCTTGATGATGATAGTAAAGACTTCGGCTATATCGTGGATTACAAGCAGCTATTTGGACAACTCCAGACTGCAATGAAGGACTATACTTCCGGAGCTTTTGAAGGATATGATCCGGAGGATGTAAAAGGACTTGTTAAGGATCGCCACGATGCTACGGTATCCTATTTTGAGGAAGTGTATGATGCCGTCGAAGAACTTTGCGAAGGTGTCGAGGAACCGCGTGGGGAGATCCAGTACATCCATTATTTCTGTGGCGTTTCCGGTCAGTCGGAGGAGAGCGATGAGATTTATGCACGCCTGAGAGAAAAACTCTATCGTCTGGTGAGCAGTCTTGTCAGAGCGTTCGCGGAAGCAAAACCTTATCTGGTTGATGATATCTCATCTGGCAAATTGAATGAATTTGACAAGAAGGTCACTTTCTACATTGAGTTGAAGAAAACCATCGGTACGGCCAGTGGTGACTTCCTCGATTTGAAGGCCTATGAGCCTGATATGAGAAAGATGATCGATAACTATATCACGGCAGCGGATGCTGAGAAGATTGGCGATTTTGATGATCTTACCCTATTGGATTTCGTAGCGAAGCAGGGTGAAACGCTTACCGGTGAAGGTGATAGCGGCCACAAGGAAGGTGCAGCAGAGGCCATCGAGAATAACATCCGTAAAAAGGTTATTGAAAAAGTCACTGTCAATCCGCGCTACTACGCAAAGATGTCAGAAATCCTTGATAAGCTCATCGAAGAGCGTAAGCAGGGAGTCCTTGACTACGCTGAAATGCTTGAGAAATATATAAAGCTGGCCAAGGATGTTGATTGTCCGGAGGATAACGATAAGTATCCGGAAAGCATCCGTAAGAGCAAGGCGCTCATGGCCATTTATGACAACACCGGCGAGGATGAGAAACTTGCTCTTCGAATTCACAAGGCCGTGAAAAAGCAAGCGCTGTCTGGTTTCAGGGATAATCAGGTGGTTGTCAGAAGAATAAAAAAGGCTCTCTTTGAGATTTTGGGTGATGACTCCGAGGTGGAGCGCATCTATAAGATCATTGAGAAGCAGGAGGAGTATTAATGCGCATTGTCATTTCCGGGATTCCGATTGATGTGCAAAAAAAGAATATAAAGAATATGCATCTTCAGGTGAAGCCGCCGGATGGACATGTGGTAATTTCTGCGCCTTTATCCGTGGACGATAAAGCTATAGAGGCTTATGCCAGAACTCAGCTGGGCTTTATCAAGAGGGCTATTGCGCAGTTTCAAGATCAGCCAAGGGCATCGAGGCGGCAGTATGTTTCCGGTGAGACGATGTATATCTGGGGAAAGCAGTACTTCCTTGTCTTTAAGCCGGACAATCAGAAGAACAGCTTCGAGATTCAGAATCAGAATATTATTCTTTCCATGAGTGCCAAAAGCACGGTAAAGCAGCGGGATACCTATGTCAAAGAGGAATACAGAAAGATCCTGAAAGCAGAAATAGAAAAACGCCTGCCTAAGTGGGAAGCACAGACAGGCCTTAAATGCGATTCTTGGCAAACAAAATATATGGTCACAAAATGGGGTGCCTGCAGCACGGATAAAAAGAAGCTATGGATTAATCTGCAGCTCGCTCAGAAGCCCTATGCATGCCTCGATTATATTATTTTGCATGAACTGACGCATTTGCTTACAAGAAAACACGACGCCACATTCATCGCGCACATGGACAGGCATATGCCAAACTGGAGGGAGGTTCGTAAAGAACTCAACGACAGCAGACTGGACTACTATGAGGCGCAGGATGAAAGCCCACTGCAGAAACTGATCGACCAATCTCGTTATGACGACATCCGGGATGCGGCCATAGCTTATATTCAAGAGGATCATTCTGGTGACACGAAAAGACTGTCGGTCATTGATATGGAAATTGAAAATGTTATCCATATTGAACAGCCGGAGGATGGCGTAATTGCTTTCGATGTCATTGCATCATGCGATGTCGAAATGCCATCTTCATCTCGCAAGGGATATTTTAATGAGCGCTGGCTTAAGATCCATTGTCAGGTTACTCTTGGCATCGATATGAGCGGTTTCCGGATCATGTCTGTTGGTAATTGTGAGCCGCAAGAGGAATCAGATAATGACCGCCTGTCCGGAGAGCTGGTGCCTATTATCTCTCGCGACCAGTTTGAAGACGAGGCTGAGAAGTTCCTTAAAAGGTATTGTCCGGAAGTACTGGATAAACCGATGAGGGTTCCAATCGAGACAATAGCCAGCGACATGAAACTACAGGTTATCGAAGATGTCCCTCTGTCGGACGATCTTACTTACTTTGGGACTATCATATTTGATAACGGAAATGTTCTCGATAAGCACCGGAAGATTACAATTCGCAATGCCAAACGCGGAACCGTTTATCTTGATCCGCGTGTTTCCTATGAGAGATCTATAGGAACAAAGCGCACTACGCTGGCACATGAGTGTTTTCATTGGCATCGTCATCAGCCATACCACGTGCTGATGAAAATGATAGGAGCCGATGACAATCTGGGAAAAGCAATTCAATGTCAGATAGCCGCTAATTCCATGGATTCAGATAAATGGAAGGCTGTAGACTGGATGGAGTGGCAAGCCAAAGGCGTCGCTCCGAGAATCTTGATGCCTGCGAAACCGACGCGCGTTAAGGCAGATCAACTCCTTGCAGTTTATGGAGGGGCTGATAATGCGAGCATTGCAGCCTATGAGAACGTCATCGATGAACTTGCGGAGCTGTTCGATGTATCGAGACAGGCCGCCAAGGTTCGCCTGATGGATCTGGGGTATTCCAAAGCAGAGGGCGCATATCCATTTGTGGATGGTCAGTATGTTCACGGATATTCATTCGAAGCAGGTGCCTTGGATAAGAATCAGACGTTCACTATTCCCTATGCCGATTTGTTTAAGGCGTACTGCTTTGATCGTGAGTTTAAGAAACTGATTGATAGTGGACAGTTTGTTTTTGCAGATCGTCATCTCGTTCTCAATAACGAGAAATACATATCGAGAGATCAGTCCGGGAATGCTACGTTGTCAGAATATGCTCTCTCGCATATGGATGAGTGCTGCGTCATTTTCTCGAAGGGATATAGCTATCAATCGAAATATCAAGGGGCGAGGTATTACACGCAGTTTATGCGGAATGCCGCACCGGTTGAAAATCAGGTTGAATATTCCTTTGAACTTAATGCGCACAACAAGACACTTCTTGAGCAGATCAAGAACGCAAAGCGTCGTTCAGAAGCCATGCGTAGATATCCCGGCTCCTTTGCTGAGACGCTGGTAGCGTTGCAGAAAGAAAGGAAGCTCTCAAATAAACAGTTGGCTGACCGCTCACTTGTGGGAGAAAAAACCATTCAGCGTTTGAGAAACGATGAAGAGTACCCGACTTCAGTTCAGACAGTTCTTGCATTATGCGTAGGTTTGAAGCTGCCTTTGCCAGAGGCTGAGATGTTTCTCGGCAAAACAGACTTTAAATTAAATTCAATGAAGGGCGAGGGATACGTTTATCAATGCGTATTAGGAGCCTGTGCTGAGAATTCAATTTATGAAATAAATGAAATGCTCAAAGAAAACGGAATTACTCCTCTGGGGAGCGATCCGTCGTTGCAATAATTTCATAAAACCTTTATCAGAAAACGTAGAAATACATATCCATGCAAGAGAATGGATAATAAAGAATACCCGCAGAGAGGTAGGAACATGAAAACAAACGACAGACCACTTACAGACTTGATGAAAGCCGTAGATACTGGTGCAGCTCAGCTGCCTGATTTCCAACGTGGCTGGGTATGGGATGATGGACGCATTAAGGCGTTAATACTCAGCGTGATTCATAATTTCCCAGTCGGAGCAGCTATGTTCTTGGAGTATGGAAATGAAAGTATCCATTTTAAACATAAGCCAATAGAAGGATCTGACGCAAATCCAGATACGGAACCAGATGAGCTGATCCTTGATGGCCAGCAAAGGTTAACATCTCTTTATAATGCGCTTTACAGCAAAAAACCAGTCCATACAAAAACGGACAAGGGAAAAGAAATAGATAGGTACTATTATCTGGATATTGAAAAAGCAATCGATCCTGCTGCTGGTGACGACGATGTTGTGATTTCTATACCATCAACTCGGCAGGTAACATCTGATTTTGGACGGAAAATCGACAAGGATCTTTCTACAAGGCAGCATGAGTTTGAACAGAAGATGTTTCCTCTTAACATTATCCTTGATTCTGGAGAGGAACAGGGCTGGCAAAACGAATATTATGCATACTACAATTACGACCCAGCGATTATTCGGCAGTTTACAGAACTGTTTTCAAAAATCATTATGCCGACACAGAAATATGCTATGCCGGTTATCTTACTTGATAAGGAGACTCCTAAGGAGGCGGTTTGTCAGGTCTTTGAAAATGTCAATACAGGCGGTGTCTCTTTAACTGTTTTCGAATTGGTAACGGCCATATTTGCTATCTGCAGCCTATAAGGGTATCATGGCAATGATCTTGAAGAATCATGCTCGTGATTTTATATCCGGTGCAGAGATGGATTTCTCAACATACTCAAATGAGAAAATTGATATCCATCATATCTTCCCCAAAGATTACTGCATCGGGAAAAAATATGATAAATCCAAATGGAATAGCATCGTGAATAAGACACCAATTTCGGCAAGTAGCAACCGTGAGATCGGTGGTGTGGCTCCGTCAACATATCTTGGGAAACTTGAAAAAAAGGGTTCCGTTCTGGAATCAGATCTGGATGGATATGTAGAAACACACTGGATCGATCATACATTGCTTAGAAATGACGAATTTCAGGACTTCATTATTGACCGAGCCAAGAAACTCCTCAGTGCTATTGAAGTGGCCACTGGCAGAACTATATCCGGCAAGGACTCTGATGAAGTGCAGCAGGCATTCGGTGCTTCATTGATCTAAACCTTTTAACGTTTCCATACTTTTTAACGATTGCAGAGAGGGGTGTCGCTTTGAGTACATCTACTGCCACGGCTTATAAATACAGCGTCGTAGGACACCTTTCTTTCGGTGCGCCAAAATGTGAAAAAGCCCAGAAATCAAGCGGTTTCTGGGCTAATCGTACATATTGGCTTTGTATCAAAGATAACGTTTTGATAGATCCCTGCTGCGGTTCTGGCGGTATGTTCGTGCAGTCTATCAAGTTCGTTGAAGCACACAGCGGAAACAAAAAGGAAGTCTCCATCTACGGCCAGGAGTATACTAACACCACATTCAAACTGGCGAAGATGAATCTTGCTATCCGCGGTATTTCCGCAAACCTCGGCGAGATGGCTGCGAATACCTTCACCAACGATCAGCACAAGGATTTGAAAGCCGACTTCATCATGGCGAATCCTCCCTTCAATCAGAAGGAATGGAGAGCTGATAACGAGCTGACAGACGATCCCCGTTGGAGCGGGTACGAAGTTCCACCTACGAGTAATGCAAACTATGGATGGATACTAAACATCGTCTCGAAGCTCTCTCAGAACGGCGTCGCCGGTTTCCTGCTTGCAAACGGTGCGCTGTCCGATGATGGCACGGAGCTGAAGATCAGGCAGCAGCTCATTGAGAACGATCTCGTGGAAGCAATCGTGATTCTCCCGAGAAGCCTTTTCTATACCACCGACATCAGCGTTACCCTTTGGATACTAAACAAGAATAAGCACAAGAGAACCGTTGAGCAGAACGGCAAGCTGATTCAATACCGTGGTCGCGAAGGTGAAATCCTCTTTATGGATCTGCGGCAGATGGGCAGTCCGTATGAAAAGAAATATGTCGAGCTTACCGAGGAAGACCGCGCCAAAGTTACAGGCGTCTATCACGCTTGGCAGCGTGCCGGATACGAGGAAAACTATAAGAATGTTCCCGAGTTCTGCTACTCCGCACCTAAGAGCGAGGTCAAGGAGAAAGGCTACACCCTCGTCCCGAGCCGATATATTGAGTTTATTAACCGAGATGAGAACATCGACTTCGATACGAAGATGAAGACGCTGCAAGCAGAACTGAAAGAACTGCTTGTAGCCGAGGAAAAGTCGAAGAAGGATCTGCTCGACGTCTTTAAGGAGTTAGGATATGAGATCGAACTATGATGTTTTAGGCAACCATATCCGCACCATTGATACAAGGAATACTGAGCTGGTATCAGATAAGGTTCTTGGTATCAACATAGATAAGTTCTTTATGCCGTCAGTGGCCAACGTAATCGGAACGGATTTGAGCAAGTACAAACTCATCACGAAAGGTAAGTTTGCTTGTAATCCCATGCACGTTGGACGTGATGAGAGATTGCCTGTCGCGCTTTTCGCGGAAGATACTCCGGCGATAGTATCTCCAGCATACTTCATGTTTGAGATCAAAGATGAAAGCAAGCTTGATCCAGAATACTTGATGATGTGGTTTCGTCGCCCGGAGTTCGATAGAATTTGCTGGCTTAGAACAGATGGAAGTGTGCGCGGCGGGATAACATGGGAAGACCTTTGTAGGATTGAGTTGCCCGTTCCCACTATGGATGAGCAAAAGGCGGTGGTCAATAGCTACAAGGCAATTACAGATCGAATCGCTCTAAAAAGGCAGATAAATGATAATTTAGCGGCTTGAAATGCTACTAATGAGTGTCTGCCGAAGCTCTTGCAGTCTTCCAATTTCCAACTCGTTTTGCCGCTGTTCTTCAAATAGAGGCATACATATGGCTGCAAATCGAGAGGCGACCTCCGGCTTTGGAACAATCGCAGGAATACTTTTCAGCACATTACCTGATACCTCCATGAAGGTTGTCCCGGAGGCGTGGCTCTCAATGAGCTGCTTGTTTTCCTTGAGGAAGTAGTAAACGAAGGCTGTCCCTATTTCTTTTTTAGGTATGACAGACTTAAAGCCTTGATTGGTGCAGATGTCGTTCATCGCAATTGCAACAGTGCCGACAGGCGCACGAGATGTAAACAACACTGTTCCCGCAGGCATGAGCTTGGTGCTGCAACTGTTATAAGCACTCTCTGTGATACAGAGTTCCCCACGGTATATGAATTTAAGACCTGTACCGGTCAAATCCTTGGGGCTGATCCATGCAATACCGTCGTCACAGAAATACTCTGGATTGTCTGTGGATGGAGTCGCACCGCCTACGACCTCACCGAGATCTGAGATCAAACCGGGGACGCTGTTTCCGGGGGCATCAAAGAAGCGGTGGTAAACTCCAGAAAGCTGGGCCTCTAAATTATCATTTATAGGAGAGAAATCGTGACAATAGATGATATTCTTCAAAATCAAATTCTGCCGTTTGAAACAGACGATGAGAAGTTGAAAAAGATATTTAGCTTTTTCCTTCACTCGGCACCAACTATAGATAGTTCTACTGCGGCTAATATTCCAGTCGACCGCTTGGCAGAAAACTGGAATACATACATTTGTGATTTCTCGCCGAACACCTATGCAGTGATTGCTCCGAATTGCGTTTTCAAAAACCATCTCGGGAAATACAATTTGGACAATAGCAATACTATAAATCGGAAGACAAAAGGCTTTGTCTGTAAGAGAAAGACCAACAGCGAAACAGAATATGAAAGCGTGTTTAGGCATATAAGAAACTCAATTGCCCACAGTAATGTTTATATGATTAACGCTGGAAATCGAAAATTTATTCTGCTTGAGGACTTTAATAAGAGCAAAAATCAAAGCGCGAGGATCCTTCTTTCACAGACTGATCTGCAAAGGCTCAAAGCAACAATTATGAGATAATAATTTGGTGGAAGCGATGTTGGTATGATGAAGGGAGTACCAATATGCAAAGCCAGCTTATTAACGAGATTATTCAGGAGATGCTACCTTTCCTTAACAACTTTCAAGAGGACAAGCTTCAAACTGTGCTTAGAAAGGTTCTGAGTCGATATGAAGTTGTAGAGGGTAACGAAAGACGTGAGCAGGAGTTGGACTATGTCGCTCTGTTTCTGTCGGCAAAACGCATCGAGGGCTGCTCTGAGAAGTCCCTGCAATACTATGAGGCGACGATCAGGGCAATGCTGACCGAGACAAAGAAGGATGTCCGACAGATTGAGACTGATGATATCAGAGGTTATCTGATGAGCTACCAAGCGAAGAAGCAATCCAGCAAGGTCACGATTGATAATATTCGCAGGATACTGTCGAGCTTCTTCTCCTGGCTGGAAGACGAGGACTACATACTGAAAAGCCCTGTGCGCCGTATTCACAAGGTCAAGACCGCGTCGTGTATTAAGGAAACATACTCCGATGAAGCCCTGGAGCTGATGCGGGATAACTGCACGGAGCTTCGGGACTTGGCAATGATTGATCTCCTTGCCTCCACCGGAATGAGAGTCGGCGAAATGGTGCTTTTGAACCGAGACGATATTGATTTCTTGGAGCGGGAATGCGTAGTCCTCGGTAAGGGCGATAAAGAGCGCATGGTGTACTTTGATGCAAGGACAAAGATACACCTCCAGAACTATCTGAGATCCCGAACAGACAGCAATCCTGCGTTATTCGTGGCTCTCAATGCGCCGTATAATCGCTTGCAGATCAACGGCATAGAAAAGAGGCTCCGAACATTTGGGAGGAACCTTGGCATCAACAAGGTTCACCCGCACAAGTTCCGAAGGACGCTTGCAACGATGGCGATTGACAAAGGAATGCCCATCGAGCAGTTGCAGCAGCTCTTGGGGCATAAACGGATCGATACGACTTTACAATACGCGATGGTGAAACAGAGCAACGTAAAGCTGGCGCACAGAAAATATATAGGATGAGGTGTCGGAATGAGAGAAGGATATGATGTTTTAGGCAAGTACATATCCCTTGTTGATGAAAGAAACCGTGAACTGTCGATCACGAATCTTCTTGGCGTCAGCATTGAGAAAAGATTTATCCCTTCCATTGCAAATATCGTTGGAACGGATTTGTCCAGCTATAAGATTGTCAGGACAGGACAGTTTGCATACGGCCCTGTTACTTCCCGCAACGGAGAGAAGATTTCTATTGCTCTGTTGTCAGGCGAGGATTGCATTATCTCAAGCTCATATACGGTTTTTGAAATCAAAGATAAGAACCACCTTGATGCAGAGTACCTCATGCTTTGGTTCAGCAGGCCGGAGTTTGATAGATACGCACGGTACAGATCTCATGGTAGTGTAAGAGAAATATTCGATTGGGAGGAAATGTGCAGCGTTGAATTACCGGTACCGGAGATTTCAAAGCAGAAAGAGATTGTTAAGGCATACCGCGCAATCACGGACAGGATTGAGCTGAAGCGGAAGATAAATGATAATTTAGAGGCACAAGCTCAAGCTTATTTCGATTCGCTTTTTATCACCAACAAGAATCCTAACTGTACTTTGGCGGATATTTCTGTTGTCAATCCGGCTCGTTCGTTACAGAAAGGAACTGTTGCCAGATGCTTCGAGATGGCTACACTTCCAACAAGCGGTTGTATTCCAATTGGCGGTGAGGTAAAGCCCTACAACGGCGGCGTCCGTTTTAAAAATGGAGACACAATTATCGCACGAATTACACCATGCCTTGAAAACGGAAAGGCGGCATATATAAATATCCTTAATGAAGGTGAGGTTGCATTCGGTTCAACAGAATACATTGTATTTGCAGCTAAGGAAGGCTATCCTTCATCCTTCTACTATTTTCTGATCAGAAACAGTCAGTTCGTCCAATTTGCACTCCAATTCATGAACGGATCAAGCGGTCGGCAGCGCGTATCTGGCGAAGAACTGGCTTCATTCCCCTTGAAACGACCTAGTCACGATCAACTATTAGCCTTTGATCGTGTTGGGAATGCGGTTCTTGAACAAATGAAGCACTATGCGCAAGAGATACAATCACTCAAACAGTTACAGGATATTCAAGCTGCAGCCTTAAGCCACTAAATTATCATTTACTCGACTGTAAAGGAGGGAAAGAGCTTGGAAAAGGCTGATCTCGTAAAGATAGCAGAAGAATTGCATCAAGAGGCATTTGACGCAAATGCTTACTACTTGATAATGCTGCAATACCGGGATTTTAGGAAGAAATACGATCCTGAAATGCGTCTGTCACCGGCATTTTATCAGGTTGTTTACGGCGCTTTGATGAAAGCCTGCTTTATGGAGATAGCAAAGCTCTATGAAAGTTCCAGCAATGTCGTTAGCATTGGATCAATGCTGGATTTGTGTAGAAGCAACATTAGCCTTTTCCCGGAATACCGTGGCACATGCACAGTTGAAGATCACGGCACCAAGTATTCTTTCCCGGTCCCATACCAGCATCGCTTGAAGCCTGAAGAAGAATGCTTTTTCAAACAACGGGTTGAGAGCCAGCGTCGCATATTTGAAGTGTTCGATGTTCCCTCTCCAGACACAACGCCTGTTAGCGTTGACCTAACTTTCTCTGAATTCTTGGGGTTGTATCAGAAACGCTTTCATTCTTTGAGCAAGAAGAAAGAGAACATCCGAAAGCAGCGCAACACGATTTATGCACACAATGACGAAGAACGGATAAAGGATATTGACTCTATCACGAAGAAGTATCCTATATCATACCCAGACATAAAAGAATTGATCGACTTTGCACTTGATTGTACCGGGTTGATTATTGGCAGCCTAACAGATGTATGTAAGGCAACGCATTATTCCAACATAGACGATTGGGAAGGCACTCTGATGTTGGCGAGGATGGGACTAAAGTATCAGGAGTATGACCAGCAGCAGAGGGAAAAAGCCATAATGGAAGAACTGGACAGAGAATTGAGAGGTGGCAAAGATGTCGTACTTTAACGAACACGCTTTGGAATTGTCTATAATGGAGCTTTTCCAAGATGAGGGGTATCTCTACCTTCAAGGCGACAAAATCCATAGGGAAAGGTCGGAAGTCCTGCTTGTGGACGATCTAAAGCAGTACCTCTACAACCGCTATGCAAAAGACGGAATTACAACCAATGAAGTCGAGAGCATAGTTTTCTCTCTGCGCACAATTTCTGGGACAATTTACGAAGCAAATAAGACGGTCTATAAGCTGATAAGCGATGGCTTCATTTTCAATCGTGAGGATCGGACACAGAAAGACCTATATATCGAACTTGTTGATTTTGACACTCCAGAAAACAATATTTTCAAGGTCGTCAATCAGTTTGAAATTGAAGGTGTCGAGAAACAGCTCCGTATTCCAGACGGCATTGTGTTCATCAACGGCATTCCCGTTGTGGTGCTCGAATTCAAGAGTGCAGTCAAGGAAAACACTACCATCATGGATGCGTACACCCAGCTCACGGTGCGCTATCGCAGAGACATTCCCGAACTGTTCAAATATAACGCTTTCGTGGTAATCAGCGATGGAGCAAACAATAAATACGGTTCCTTCTTTTCTCCGTATGACTTCTTCTATGCTTGGAGAAAGATAGAAGCCGACGATAAGGAGATGGACGGCATCAACTCGCTGACCACAATGGTCAAGGGCTTGTTCCGCAAAGAGAGATTGCTTGCGGTAATCAAGGATTTTATTTATTTCCCCGACAACTCCGACAAGGATCTCAAGATTGTTTGCCGGTATCCTCAGTTCTTCGCAGCGAACAAGTTGTTCGAAAACATTAAACAGCATATCCGTCCCGAAGGCGACGGCAAAGGCGGCACATACTTCGGTGCCACCGGCTGCGGCAAGAGCTATACGATGATGTTCCTAACCCGCATGCTGATGAAGTCGAAGTTCTTCCACAGCCCCACTATCCTTATCATAACGGACAGAACAGATCTCGACGATCAGCTTTCAAAGCAGTTTGTCGGTTCCAAAAAGTATATCGGCGATGACACCATTGTCAGCATTGAATCTCGTGAAAAGCTCCGCCAAGAACTGAGCGGCCGCACGAGCGGCGGCGTATATCTGACCACGATTCAGAAGTTTACCGAAGACCTGCAGCTTCTGACGGACAGGACAAATGTGATCTGCATCTCCGACGAAGCTCACAGAAGCCAAATTAACCTCGACCAAAAAGTCAAGATTACCGCAGAAGGAGTAAACCGTACATACGGCTTCGCAAAGTACCTGCACGACTCTCTTCCCAACGCAACTTATGTCGGCTTCACAGGAACGCCGATTGACGCTACGATTGAGGTGTTCGGCGGTGTTGTTGACGCCTATACAATGACTGAGGCCGTCCGTGACGGCATCACGGTCAATCTCGTATATGACGGACGTGCGGCAAAGGTTACTCTCAACCAGGACAAGGTACGAGAGATTGAGGAATACTACGACAAGTGCGCTGCAGAAGGAGCAAACGAGTACCAGATCGAGGAAAGCCAGAAAGCCGTTGCACACCTCGATATGATTATAGGCGATCCAGACCGACTGAGAGCTGTTGCCGAGGATTTTATAGAACACTACGAGTCCCGTGTCAGAGAAGGCGCAACAGTAGCCGGAAAAGCCATGTTCGTCTGCTCCAACAGGAATATTGCATATGATCTCTACAAGATCATTATAGAACTCAGACCGGAATGGGCTGAGAAAAAAGTCTGCCCGGATGGTGTCGAATTGAGCGAAGCCGACAAGAAGGACCTCAAACCTATCGAGATGGTCAAGCTGGTTATGACAAGAAACAAGGATGACCAGCCGGAGCTCTTTAATATGCTTGGTACCAAGGAAGATCGGAAGGAGTTCGACCGTCAGTTCAAAAACATCAAGTCTAACTTTAAGATTGCGATTGTCGTTGACATGTGGTTGACCGGATTTGATGTACCGGCTCTTGATACCATTTACATCGATAAGCCGATTCAGCAGCATACTCTTATTCAGACCATCTCCCGTGTAAACCGTGTCTATGAGGGCAAGGATAAGGGCTTGATCGTTGACTATATCGGCATCAAGAAGAATATGAACCTCGCTCTGAAAAAGTATACCAACTTTGAGAGTGAAGAATTTGAAGGCATCGAACAGTCAATCAAGATTGTGAAGGATCAGCTCGATGTGCTCGGCCAGATGTTCTACAACTTCAATAGCAAAGACTTCTTCGAGGGAACACCCAAACAGCAGCTTGATTGTTTGAACCGTGCCGTCGAGTATGTGCAGCTCTCCGAGGAATTAGAGCTTCGATTCATGGCGGCATTCAAGAGGATGAAGCAGGCATTCAATCTCTGCAGTGCGAGTGAACAGATAACGGACAAAGACAAGGACTACATCCACTTCTACTGTGGCGTCCGTGCCATTCTCTTCAAGCTCACGAAGGGTGATGCTCCCGATATTGCTCAAATGAATGCACGAGTCAGAGAGATGCTCGAAGGAGCCATTCAGTCGGACGGCATTGAGGAACTGTTTGAAACTGGAAAACACATCTCGGTAGATATTTTCAGTGACGAGTACATGGACAAGATTAACGCAATTCAACTCCCGAATACAAAAATCAAGATTCTGCAGCGTCTTCTTTCCCAAGCTATCGACGAGTTTAAGAAAGTCAACAAGATCATGGCGGTAGAGTTCTCAGATCGGCTAAAGCGAGTTGTCGATGAGTATAATAACCGACGCCGCGACGAGGCGTTTGCCAACGAGGTGCTCGATGATGTTGCGGATCAGCTTGCGAAACTGCTCGAGGAGCTCAAAGCGGAGAAAGACTCTTTCAAGTCGATGGGCATCGACTTTGAGGAAAAGGCGTTTTATGACATTCTCAAGTTCGTTGCCAGAAAGTATGAGTTTGAGTATCCCGATGATAAGATGATTGAGCTTTCCAAGCGAATCAAGGCGATTGTGGATGATAAAGCTCACTATACAGATTGGTCAACGCGCGAGGACATTAAAGCCAACCTCCAGTTTGATTTGGCCGTCATCCTCGACGAATACGGATATCCGCCTGTTACAATAGACGATGTGTACAAAGAGGTTCTGGAACAGGCTGAGAACTTCAAGAAATACGCAAGCTGAGAGGTAAACTCATGGACATAAAAGCAAAACTTCGCCCTTTCTATGTGGCTAAGATGCTCTATGAGCAGACAGATGAGGACCATTATCTAACGATAGCTCAGATCATGGAGCAGCTCGAAAAAGACTATGGTATTTCAACCTCTCGCGGAACCGTGGGTGATGACATAAAAGCACTCCAGGAGCTCGGAGTTGAAATTGAGGTTGTTCCTTCAACACAGAAGCGTTTCTCTCTCATTGGCCGGAGATTCGATCTGCCGGAGCTCAAGACCTTGATTGACGCTGTAGAGTCTGCTCGATTCATACCCAAGGAAAAGAGCGCTGCCCTGGTTGAAAAGCTTGGCTCCCTTACAAGCCAGCATAATACGGAAAAACTCGTTCGAAATGTTGATGTGGAGAATCGCATCAAAGCCGACAACGAGAAGATCTACTACATCATGGAAGCGTTGAACGACGCGATCAATGCCAACAAGAAGGTGTCGTTCCAGTATTTTACCTACAATGTCCGGAAAGAGCAGAAGCTGAAATACGACGGCTACACCTATATATTCAGCCCTTACAAGCTGATCTGGAATGGCGATTACTATTATGTGGTGGGCTACTCTGAAAAGCACAAAGGGATCGGCAGCTTCCGTGTAGATCGTATTGTCAGATGCCCTAAGATCCTCGAAGAAGATGCTTTGCAGCCTCCGAAGAACTTTGACCTGAATGTCTACCTGAACTCAATGTTCCGGATGTATAACGGTCAGAGAAAGCAGATCGAACTGGTGTGCAGCAATGATGTTATGGACGCGATCATAGATAAGTTCGGCAAAGATGTTCATGTGCTGGCCAATGATATGAAATCCTTCCGCGCCGTAATCGAAACCTCTGTTGGCAGCGTCTTTTATAGCTGGATATTTGGGTTTGGAGGAAGAGTTTCAATTAAGTCTCCCGAAGATGTTAAAGCCGAGTATGCCGAAATGGTACGGACTGCTGCGGAGACACTTTCTGAGTAAGCAAAACGAACACAGCAATTTGGAGGATATCAATGCTTGATAATAAAGGATTCGACCTGTGGGCAGATGGATATGATAAAACTGTAGGCGTATCGGATGAAGAAAACACATATCCCTTTGCCGGATATAAGGATGTGCTGGGAACTATCTATAAGACCATTATGAAGAAAGCGAACGCTGTTGTCTTGGACATCGGCTTTGGTACCGGCACGCTTACAACGAAGCTGTATGAAAACGGCTGTACGATCTATGGCCAGGACTTTTCAGCACGGATGATCGAACTGGCTTCCGAAAAGATGCCGGGCGCTCATCTATACCAGGGTGATTTCACGCAGGGATTGGCGGAGCCGCTTCAGACGCAGAACTATGATTTCATCGTTGCGACCTACTCTCTTCACCATCTGACCGACGAACAGAAAGTTTCCTTCCTGAGGGTGCTGCGTGATCATCTGAATCCCGGTGGACAGATTCTGATTGGTGATGTTGCTTTTGAAACCAGGAGCCAGTTGGAACAGTGCCGAAAGGACGTTGGTGACGAATGGGATGAAGAGGAAATCTACTTCGTCGTAGACGAGCTGAAGAAGGATTTACCACAACTCACTTTTACGAAAATCTCTTACTGCGCCGGTATTATTGCATCGGCTTTATGAATCTAAGATGGTGAGACTGAATGGAAATCAGAGAGTATATAGATTTCAACATAGATGAGATCAGGCGTCTGTATTCTGAAGTTGGCTGGACTGCATACACGGAAAACATGCCTGCATTGGAACAGGGATATAAAAACTCTATGACGGTCCTGGCGGCGTATGAAGACGATGAACTGCTTGGAATCATCAGAACTGTTGGTGATGGATTTACCATTGTTTTTATTCAGGATATTTTGGTATTCCCTGAGAAACAACGCCAAGGTATAGGGACAGCGCTGCTGAAAGCTGTGCTTGACAGATTTCCCAATGTGCGTCAAATAGAGTTGGCAACTGACAATACACCCAAAACAGTGGCTTTCTATAAGTCCTTAGGCTTCTCTGAATTTTCAGAGATAGGCTGCTGTGGTTTTATGAGGATAACTGTATGAGAAAGACAGAGACTGTTGAACTGACAGTATTGTGCCTTATTGAGGATGGCAATAGGATATTGCTTCAAAACAGAGTCAAGAAAGACTGGCAAGGGTACGCATTGCCGGGCGGGCATGTGGAACCCGGAGAGTCTTTTGTTGATGCGGTGATCCGCGAGATGAAGGAAGAAACCGGGCTAACGATCCTTGACCCGAGATTGGTTGGAGTCAAACAATTTCCCTTAGAGAATGGAAGGTATGTTGTCCTGTTGTTTAAGGCGACGCAGTGGTCAGGTAATCTTATCTCATCCGAGGAAGGCCAAATGGAATGGATCAAGTATAGTGACCTTTCAAAGGTAAAGACCGTGGATGATTTTGACGATCTCCTGAAAGTGATGAACACGCCGGAGCTGACTGAATTTCAGTATTTGGTTTCGGGAGATGAATGGACGGTATCAATTAGATAAATCGGAGTTTGCGGAGGTTAATCAAATGGAATTTATCAAAGTAACAAAAGAGAATCTGGGAAAAGAGCATATCTGCTGCGCCATCTCCAATAACAAGGATATACAGGTTTCATCAAAAAAAGCATGGCTCGCAGATCGGTTCGACGATGGGCTTGTGTTTCTGAAAAGCGTGGAACGAGGCAAATGCTTTATAGAGTACATTCCTGCAGAGAATGCATGGAATCCGATAGATGCAGATGGGTATACGTATATCGATTGCCTGTGGGTATCCGGCTCGCTCAAAGGACATGGATATTCAAACGATCTTTTAGCTGCCTGTATCGAGGACAGCAAAGAAAAAGGCAAAAAAGGACTTTGCATTCTGAGCTCCGCAAAGAAAAAGCCGTTTCTCGCCGATCCGAAGTATTTAACGCATAAGGGTTTTTCGGTATGTGACGAAGCGGATAATGGAATACAGCTCTGGTATTTGCCTTTCACGTCCAAAGAGATAATCCCGAAATTCAAAGAATGCGCAAGGCATCCTCACGTTAATGAATCCGGCTACGTTCTTTTCTATACGAGTCAATGCCCGTTCAACGCAAAATACGTACCCATTGTTGAACAAACCGCAAAAGAACATGGTATTGCTTTCAAGGCGATCCATATAGAGAGAAAAGAAGATGCGCAGAATGCGCCTACACCGATCACGACCTACGCGTTGTTTTACAACGGAGAATACCTGACAAACGAACAGATGAACGAAGCAAAATTCTTGAAGCTGTCCGCTCGTTAATTTCCAGTTTGTCGATATCTTCCTTCTTGAACAACTATTGAGACTGTGGTCTTGATGTCACGGATTGAGAAATAAAGTGTGAAAGAATGGCTTAAAACAAGGCTTTTCGGTCACATACCCATCAGCGCCGAAGTTTCGCTCAGCTCGCGAAAATCGCTCCGTGGGAACATATCAAAGGCATTTTGCAGGAGGGTTGAGTGGCCGATTTGGATGTCAGAGGGTTGAGGCTTCGATATGGATGTTTTCGCGGTAGGGTTGACACTGTGATTTGGATGTCAGCGGCTCCGGAGATAAAATGTCGTATCGCCGTTAGCGAAAATGTCCAACGATTCGCTTTTTGTGGTAAAGACAATGACGATGGGAATTGCTATGCTTCTCTCAGGAGGTGATTCAATTGGATCTTATAAAAATCGGGAAGTTCATAGCGGAACTTCGTAAGGAAAATGGCCTTACACAAGAACAGCTTGGAGATAAGATCGGAGTAACAAATAAAACAATATCCAGATGGGAAACAGGAACGTATTTGCCGCCTGCTGATGCAATGCTGGCTATGGGTGAAGTGTTCAATGTCAGCGTCAATGAGATTTTGAGCGGCAGCAGATTGACCGAGTCAGAGTACAAAAAGGCTGCTGAAGAGAATCTGATGCAAACCATCAAAGCCAGTAGCTTTTCATTGAAGGATAAAGTAGAGTTCTTTAAGAAGAAATGGTTAAAAGAGCATATTGCCATTATGGTTTTTATTGGAATTTGCATAATCGCTGTGTTTATCGCCGGTTTTCTAACAAAAAATATTATACTGGTTTCGATTACGCCATTGCTTATTGCCATCGCTCATGCATGGAGGAATAACACCATGATGGCATATGTGGAACGGAATGCTTATGATGGAATCGGGAATTAAGGACGCCACGAGGCTCCCACACTGCCATCACAGGCGGCGGGGAGCGGAAATTAAGAAGAAGTAAAAATCGAAGTTGATTAGGGAGGGATCTATATGAAATGTCCATACTGTGGAAATGAAATGGAACAGGGATTTATACAAAGTCCGCAGGAGATATCATGGAAGAAAGGCGACAAAAGACCTTTCTTGGGCTGAGCACAATTTCATGAAGGTTCTGTAATTCTTTCTGAGCTGTCTTTTATGAAGGGATCTGCTGTAACAGCTTTTTTATGTAGAGACTGTAAGAAAGTAATTATAGATTATTTGGACGAGAAGGCTGATTTCAATCAGCGGTAAATTCCAGTTTGTAGGGGTGACACATGGACAAGCCAATTACAACCTTATTCATGCTGATGTCAGTGGATGGCAAGATCAGCACTGGCTCTACAGACGAGCTGGACGTTGATCGGGATTTTCCGAAAATCCCCGGCGTCAGGGAGGGTCTGCATCAATACTATGAGATTGAGCAGACAACCGATCTGTGGTCTTTCAATACGGGACGGGTGCAGGCTAAGATGGGCGTCAATGAAAAGGAGTTGCCGGATAAAACGCCGGTATCTTTTGTTCTGCTGGACGATCATCATCTGACAGAGCATGGGGTCAGATACTTTTGCGCGAAGTCAAAGCAAGCTGTTGTAATCACATCGAATGCCTCTCATCCCGCCTTCCGTGTGGACGCCGACAACTTACATATCATCTACCAGGAGCGTCCTTCTCTCAGTATAGCTCTGGAGCGATTAAGAAAGGAATGTGGCTGCGAGCGCCTTACCGTCCAGTCCGGCGGCACGGTGAACGGCCTGTTCCTGCGGGAAAAGCTGTTGGACTACGTAGATATCGTCGTAGCCCCGGTCTTGATCGGCGGTAAGGATACGCCCACACTGATTGACGGTAGGTCTTTGGCTTCCAACACGGAGCTTTCTGAATTAGGAGTGCTGAAGCTGATAGATTGTTCTGTGCTTGAGAACTCCTATATACGGCTCCGATATGAGGTAGTCAAATGAAAACAATTCGCTGGATCTTCTTTGACATCGGCTCAACGCTGGTAGATGAGGAAGAAGCCTATAAGCATCGAATCAGAGACATGATCGAAGGCACCTCTGTCACATTAGATCAGTTTTGGGATAAACGCATCCAATACGTAAAAGAGGGATATAACGGAGATCAAAAGGCAATCGAGTTTTTTGACCTCAACAAGACGCCTTGGCACAGCGAGGATGAAGTTCCGTTTGATGACTGTGAGGAAACCCTGCGGACTCTGAGCGACAAGGGCTATCAACTTGGCATCATCGCAAATCAGAATCCTGGAGCAAAAGACCGTCTTGACGCCTGGGGGCTTGGTCGATATTTCTCGGTGATTGCATCCTCCGCGGAGCTTGGCATATCAAAGCCGGACAAGGAGATATTCCGGCTGGCGTTGGCTATGGCGGACTGCAGACCGGAAAACGCCGTCATGGTGGGCGACCGGCTGGATAACGATATACGCCCAGCCAAGGAACTGGGCATGAAAACCGTCCGAATCAGGAAAGGGCTTGCGATCTATATGAAGCCCTCCTGTGAGGCAGAGGTTCCGGATTTTACAGTGGACAGCCTTTCAGAGATATTAAGTATTCCATGTCTGATTGAGGAATGGCTATGAGATTATTATTTGAGATGGATAAGAAAGATTATGAACACTGCACCCACCGTTTCGTCCGCAACTCCGCCCGCAGCATCATCATAAGGGATGGCAAAATCGCCATGATCCACAGTCTGAAATATGATTATTACAAGTTCCCAGGCGGTGGCATTGAAAACGGAGAGAACCCTGTGGAAGCAATGATCCGAGAGACACGGGAGGAAGCCGGACTTGTGGTCAAACCTAAGACGGTCAAGGAATACGGCTATGTCCACCGGATTCAGCGGAGCGACATGGATTCCTCCGAATGCTTTGTTCAGGATAATTACTACTATCTGTGCGAAGCGGAGCCGGAAGCAGTTCGGCAGAATTTGGACGCTTACGAGGCGCAGGAAACCTATACATTGGAATATGTTACGCCCTTGATGGCAATTCAAAAGAACCGCAGCGTGGGTGCGAGCCCATATAATCCCATGATGTTTGAACGAGAAGCAAGAGTGTTGGAACTACTGATGTCCGAAGGATACTTTTGATTAAACACCTACGTTCAGATCCGGAGAGAAAAGTTTGCCTTTTGATCATGAGTAAGGAGATTGAAATGACCTCACGTAAACTACTGATACGGAAAATGACCTTTGCTGATCTGGACGATTTGTGCGCACTTCTCTCAGACAGGGAAGTTATGCGGTATATTGAGCCGCCTTTTTCAAAGGAAAAAACAGTGCAATTTCTCATGGACGCCGGACTGTCTGAAAAGCCTTTGGTCTATGCTGTTGAGGACAGTAGTTCCTTTATTGGCTATGTGATCTTCCACGATTACGATGAAGAAAATATGGAAATAGGCTGGATTCTCAAGCGAGACGTTTGGGGAAAAGGTTATGCAAATATACTTACAAAGATGCTCATTGATGAGTGTCGAAAACTCAGAAAAGGCGCAATCATCGAATGTGATCCGAGACAAGCAGTTACAGAGCATATTGCAAAGAAGCAAGGCTTCAGATTCTCCGGCAAGCGTGATGGATGCGATGTGTATAAGCTTTCCAACTCTCATTAAGATCATTTTTAGGGGATAATATGAACAGCGAAACCTATAAAATTGCGATCTGCGATGATAGCCAAGCAGATTCATCAGACACATTCCTGCGCGGGGGCGAGTCCCCAGCCGAATGAAGGTGCGCCAAGACCCTCCTGCCCAGCCGGGTGATCACGGAAAGCAAGGTGGTGAGCGATTCCGAACCATTCTGAAATATCCGTTTGCTACGGATACGGCAATGAAACGCTGCAGGGATAATGATACTTCTCTACGGAGCTGGCGGAGGACCCGGCAGGGGTGAGATTCCCATGGACCCGATTCGCAATCGGGCGTCTGATGAGTTCCCGCTGCACGTGGGGGTCGAGGACAAATAACGTGCATCGATCATGGCACATAAGTGTCAGAGCTTGTGTGTCTTGATGGATCACAAAGATTCAAATTCTAAAAGAAGGGAGGAAAAAGAATTGGACAACAAGGTGATTGCGATCGTCAACCAGAAAGGCGGAGTCGGTAAGACAACTACCACGGTCAATCTTGGAGCAGGTTTGGTGATGGAAGGCAAGAGAATTCTGCTGATCGACGGAGACCCGCAGGGTAGCCTGACCATCTCACTTGGTGTAAAGAATCCGGACGATCTGGATGTTTCTCTTGCGACGCTGATGAATGATGTGATCAACGACCGTGAATTCCACGAATATGACGGTATCATCCGGCATGAGTGATTTTGAATGTCGAATCATACGAAGTAATAGAAAATCGATTGGCCTTGAAGTAAACAGTGTGGGTCTATGGCAATACGTCTATGGCCTCAAGATTATGAGAGGAAAGACCATATCACAAAAGCTGAAAAAGCTTTGCTGAGAAATGCTGCTCGGAATTTCCAGAGTGGCCATATTGCTGTCGGCATAGACCCGCTGGGCTTGGCTGATTATGGAGTTGAGATACATCTGGACGATTTGAGCAAGAAAGAGATCCTTTCTTATATCGACGAGGTCAACTTCAACACCAAGACATAGATAATAAGATGAAAAAAAGCGATCTTGCAAAGGCCGCGGAGTAGTGATTGAATGTAGATGCAATGAAGAAATCCCGACCATGAAGCCGCTGGACACGGACAAGAAGCCGGAAACGGCCGAGGCCAAGCCGGCCGAGGCCGCGCCCGCAGCCCCGGCCGTTGAGGAGAAGATTGACTTTTCCAACGTGCAGATCGAGCCGCTGTTTGCTGATTTTGTGGACTTTGACACGTTCAGCAAGTCCGATTTCTGCGCCGTGAAGGTCAAGGCGTGCGAGGCCGTGAAGAAGTCGAAGAAGCTCCTGAAGTTCACGCTCGATGACGGCACCGGCACGGACCGCGTGATCCTCTCCGGCATTCACGCCTATTACGAGCCGGAAGAGCTCGTGGGCAAGGCCTGCATTGCCATCGTCAACCTCCCGCTGCGGCCCATGATGGGCATCGACTCCTGCGGCATGCTGATTTCCGCCGTGCACCACGAAAACGACGAGGAGCGGCTGCACCTGCTCATGGTCGATCCGCACATCCCGGCCGGCGCGAAGCTGTATTGATTTCTACCGAAATTTGCTGCGCTTACGCCTGACAATTTGACAGCCATGAAGCCCGCTGATTGCGATCAGCGGGCTTTTTCTATTCTTCCGGCCATTTCATGATAGAGGTGTGATGTGCCGGCGTTGTACCCTGCGACAGGAATGTTATGGTAGAAAATGCTCGGAAGATGTGATATAATACGCCATATCAAAATGGAGTTGTCTCCACTTTCTGCGGCGGGGAGCGCAATGTTGCATCCCAGCGCTTGAAGAAAGTGCCGTGATCATGTGGCTTTTGACGGTTCACGCACACCCGATATTTTTTATGGAAGAGAGGAGCAGAAGCATGGAAACGATGGACAATGAACGCCGCATCAGCACCGGCATCGGCGGCCTTGACAAGGCGATCGATTTTCTTCGCCCGGGCGACACGGTCGTCTGGCAGTGCGAGCATATCAGCGACTATATGTATGTCGCAACGCGATTTGTGACCAATATTGCCCGGCAGGGCAACCGCATCGTCTATATACGCTTTGCCGACCATGAGGAGATCATGGACACGGCGGCGCTGCGTGAGCGTGGCGCCAACGTTGAAAAATACGAGCTTGATCCGCGTGTGGGCTTTGAGACCTTTGCCGTGCAGGTGCACCGCATCATTGACAAGGAGCCGCTTGGCACGTTTTTTGTGTTCGACTGTCTGTCGGATCTGCAGAAATACTGGTTTTCCGATTTGATGATCTCGAACTTTTTTCTGCTCATCAATCCCTTCCTGATCCGGCGTCAGGCGGTCGCATATCAGCCGATCGATTATGAAAAGCACACCTATGAGACCATTTCGCGCATCCGGAAAGAGACGCCGCTGCTTGTCAATATCCGCACACTTGACGGCAGTGTCTATATCCATGCGGTCAAAGTGCGCGGCCGCAGCACGCCGACGACGTACTTCCCGCTGAAAATCACCGGAACCAGGTGGCGCACGCTGACATCCAGCGCGGATACTTATGCGATTTTTGAACGCTTCACCCAGACCGGCGAGCGGCGCGACTGTTGGGACAGCATGTTCGACTCCGTCTCCGACGGCAGGGAGCCGACAGACGAGGATGGACAGCAGCTCAAGGAGAACATCCTGCGCTGCCTGCTCGGTAATGAGCCGACGCGTCTTGCGCTGTGCCGGAAATATTTCTCCATGCAGGATCTCCTGTATATCAAGAACCGCGAGATCGGCACGGGCTGCATCGGCGGCAAAGCCGCCGGCATGCTGCTGGCGCGCAACATCCTGCGAGATGAAGCGCCGGAGCTGTATCGGACGCGTATCGAGCCGCACGATTCCTATTACATCGGCGCCGACGTCTTTTATACTTACGGTGTTCAAAACGGGCTGTGGTCCTCCCGTATCCGGATGGTCGAGGCGGCGGATTACCTCGAATACGCGGAACCGATCCGCGAGCTGCTGCTCAACGGGACCTTCATGCCAAGCATCAAGGAACAGTTCCTGTCCATGCTCGAATATTTTGGCCAGTCGCCGATCATCGTGCGCTCCAGCTCCATCCTGGAGGATGGCTTCGGCAATGCCTTTGCCGGCAAATATGAGAGCGTTTTCTGCCCGAATCAGGGCAGCCTGAAAGAGCGCTACGATGTCTTTGAGCGCGCCGTCAAGCAGGTCTATGCGAGCACCGTCAACCCGGACGCGATCAAATACCGCGCAGAGCGCAAGCTCCTTGACCGCGATGAGCAGATGGCGCTGTTGGTCATGCGTGTCTGCGGTGACGTGCATGGCGACTACTACTATCCACACATTGCCGGGGTCGGCCATTCCAAGAACCTGTACCTGAACAAGCAGAACGCTTCGGCGGAAAACAAGGGCATGCTGCGGCTGGTGTTCGGCATGGGCACGCGCGCGGTCGACCGTGAGGCCGACGATTATGCCCGGCTGCTGAACATGGACAACCCGACTGCCCCGCCGATGGTCGCATACGGTGATGAGTATAAGTATTCTCAGCACAAAATGGATGCAATCAGCCTGAAGGATAACGAATTTGAAACGATCCGCGTGGACGGCATTGACAAGCGTGACCTCAAGGCCGACCCGTCGCTGTTTATGGAGCCGGACTATCCCACCGTTTCGCGGCTGCGCGAGATGGGGTTGAGCACTGCCGACGCACCGGATATTCTGAATTTCCGCAAGCTGCTGCGCAACACGGATTTCACCTCCGTCATGACCGAGGTCATGCGCATTTTGGAGGAGAAATACAGTTACCCCGTCGACATCGAATATGCCTGCAACTTTGACGCAGACGGCGATTACCGCGTCAATCTTCTGCAGTGCCGGCCGCTTCAGACGCGCGGCGTTGGTGCTGCCGGGGTCATGCCGAATGTCAAGGCGTTCTATTTCCGCACCGAAGGCAACTTCATGGGCGGCAACATGTGTCTGCCTGTGCGCTATGCCGTCATGGTCCAGGTCGAGCCCTACCTTGACCTGCCGGAGCAGCGCAAGTATCAGGTCGCGCGTAAGCTCGGAGAGCTCAACAACCTCCTGCGCGATGAGGGCACGATCCTGCTCGGCCCGGGGCGCTGGGGGACGACCATTCCCAGTCTCGGCGTGCCGGTGCATTTTATGGAGATCAACCGCTTTGACTGTATTGCCGAGCTTGCCTACAGCTCGCACGGTCTGCGCCCGGAGCTGAGCTATGGCAGCCATTTCTTCCAGGACCTTGTCGAAGCCGGAACGTTCTACGTTGCGCTCTACCCTGGCGAGGACGGATGTGTATTTGAGGATGCGCTGTTTTCGGGCTGTGAGAACGTGTATTCCAAGCTCGTGCAGGCAAATGCAGACGATGCGATGGCAGACGTCATCCGCGTCTATGATCTCGGGCAGGATCAGGCGATCCTCTACGCCGAGGTCGGGAGTCAGGCGTGCTTTCTTGCCAAGGTCTGATCATCGGCAAAGCGTGCTCGGCCGCCAGGCCGAGCACGCACGCCGAGACGCGCAGCCAATAACCGAGCATATCACCCACCCGTGAAAAACCGCCGGCTTAGCCGGCGGTCACTTTTTTCATGACCGCGTGCAGGGCACAGTACCTGATTTTTGTGCGCAGCGGCTTGACAAACCGGGGATGTTGTGGCACATTATGCATTGGTTAGTTTACTCTAACTGCGTTTTGGGGCACAAAACGCCCTGTTCCGGGGCAAATCTGTAAAGGAGTCAAGCCATTTATGCCGGAATCACTGGATATTCTGAAACTTCGCGTCTTACTCAGCTTTCTCAACGAGGATCCCAAAACCTGCACGGTCACGGGCCTTGCCGGCGTGCTCGGCGAGGGGAAGCAGAAGGTCAGCCGCATCTTCATGGCGCTCGAGCGCGAGGGTCTGCTCGACCGGAGCGACCCGCGCCGCCCCTGCCTGACGGAGGCCGGGCGGGCGCGCACGGCCTATTATGAGGAGCGCACGAACGTCGTGCTCAACCACCTGCTCTACGAGGGGCTGGACATCGACAGCACACAACAGCGCGCTGGGAGCCCCGCTGCCGCAGCCGCGGCACATTGTGGCGGTCTCTCCCGGAGAAGTGCCCTGGAACGACGCCGAGCGGGCGCGGATGCAGGCGCTCAACGCAAGCGACGTGGCCATCGACTATGCCTTCATGGTGCTGGTGGAGAAATTCATGCGCCATGGGAGGAACGACGTGCCGGCGTATATGCTCTCCGGTTCCCGGGGCGATTTTTCCGGAGTTGGCGATATCCACTTCTTTTATTCCGCTGACGAGGTGCTCTATGGCGCGCTGCCGGACTTCGCAGTGGCCTGCAAGCGCGCAAATGTCCCGCACATCGCCTTTGCCCGCCCCGGCATGGTGCACTGTTACTGCATGCTGCCGTACTTCAGGGAGGCAAAAGAGGACTTTGCCAAGATCGCAGAGATCCTGAAAACATAAAGACCCGGAGGCGGCGCACCGGCGCGGCCTGGAAAAGGAGCGGATATGAAAGACAACGAATTGCAATTTGACCGCAGCTGCCATGTGCTGTACTCCAAGCCATGTAAGCAACAGATCCGGGAGAAAATTGCCCTGCACTATCCGGCGGAGGAACATGAAGCCGTCTGGGAGCGGGTCCAGCGGCAGTATGCGGACTTTCTCTCCGACTGGCGCGCGAACCTCGGCGGAAAAAAGAACTTTCACAACGGCGCGGGCGGCAACTATGATTGCATCGCCCTGATGGCCTATTATGTGGTATGCCGGGAGGTCACAAGCCTTGCGGAGATCGAGGAAATGGAGGGAAATCTGTTTTTGCCCGCCTTCCGCGTGCTTTCCAAGTTCGTGGACTGCAACAAGCCGCTATTCAAAAGGCTGATGTACAGATCTTTCCGGAACGCCAAGCGGCAGTGCGATCGGTGGGGCGATTTCAAGATACAGCTTGCGCCTTTTGATCCGGAAAAGCCGATTTACTATGCATTCACCGAGTGCCCCACGGCCGAATTTGCCAAGAAGCATGGACTGCTGGAGGTTATGCCCGCTCTGTGCAATCCGGATTTTGAAGGCATGGAGCTGATCCATGCAAAGCTGGTGCGGAAAACCACCTGCGCCAACGGCTGCAAATGCGATTACACGATTTGCGGAGACAAAGGCCCGTATTGGAAAGCGCACCCCGAATACCGGGATGCTGCGGGCTACAGAAGGAATCTGTGATCGTCCGGGCGAGAGGAGGCACAGCTGAAATGCATACATTTTTTGGACTCCTGCTTCCGTTCCTCGGGACGGCGTTGGGTGCAGCGTGCGTATTCTTTATGCAAAAATCACTTGGTGATTTGGTTCAGCGGTTGCTTGCCGGATTTGCCGCAGGTGTGATGGTCGCCGCTTCTGTCTGGAGCCTGTTGATCCCGGCCATTGAGCAATCGGCGGCCTTGGGGAGGCTTTCCTTTTTGCCGGCATTTACAGGCTTTTGGCTCGGCGTGCTGTTTCTGCTCGCGCTGGATCACCTGATACCGCATCTTCATGTCGGAAGCGAGCAGGCGGAGGGGCCGAAGAGCAAATTTGGCCGCACGACGATGATGGTGCTGGCAGTCACACTGCATAACATCCCGGAGGGCATGGCGGTTGGCGTGATGTATGCGGGGTTCCTTTCGGAAAACGCCCAAATCACAGCGGCCAGCGCGCTTGCTTTATCTCTTGGTATTGCCATTCAGAATTTTCCGGAGGGTGCCATCATCTCCATGCCGCTCAGGGCGGAGGGCGAAAGTGAGGGTAAAGCGTTTCTCGGAGGGGTTCTTTCCGGCATTGTGGAACCCATCGGCGCGGTTTTGACGATCCTTGCCGCACGGCTCGTGATCCCGGCGCTGCCTTATCTGCTGAGTTTTGCGGCCGGTGCCATGCTTTACGTGGTCGTGGAGGAGCTGATCCCCGAAATGTCGCAGGGGCGGCATTCCAATGTTGGCACGATTTTCTTTGCCGTCGGATTCAGTGTCATGATGGCGCTGGATGTAGCGCTGAGATAAAAATGGAGGGGAAAATTATGTTGTTTGAAACGTTCGGTGACAAGAAAAATCCGGCGGTGCTCTTCTTCCATGCCATGGGCGTGACGGGGGCGAGCAGCGAGCCGGTGGCGCAATATTTACGGGACAGATACTTTTGTGTTCTGCCAACTTCCACGGTTTACTGCGCCGGTCAGAAGTATGTCAGCAGAGCGGATGAGGTGCGGCAGGTGGAGGAATACCTGCATGCACAGGGCGTGGAGCACCTTGCGCTGGTGGTGGCCTCGTCGATCGGCGCTGATCTCGCCATGGCGTTTTTGACGCAGACAAAGCTGCCGGTGGCGCACGTTTACTTTGACGGCGGACAGTTTGCACAGATCGGAAAAGCGCCCCGCCGCGTCATGACGCCGTTTTTGCATCTGGCTATTAAGAGCCTGTACTGGACGAAGGGCGCAACGCTTAAAAAGATCCTCTGGTGCGACAATGACGCTATCAAGCCGTATTTTATCGCGGCGGGAAAGACGCTGACCTACGGGAATCTGCGCCGCCAGCTCGCAGACAGTTTGGAGGACAAACC
>ERZ894196.71-NODE-71-length-41361-cov-11.262746_pt1 | contig 41361 bp, 45 predicted proteins | sample MGYA00380284_ERZ894196 | MGnify/ENA primary metagenome ERZ894196 (study PRJEB32331, sample SAMN06328427) | human gut metagenome | biome: human gut microbiome; feature: stool | host: Homo sapiens | collected 2011-10-21 ...
CCTCGCAGGATGGCTACGTCCCTCCGGAAGTCTACAACGACGACACCAGCTATAAGCCGGAAGACTTCTCCGACGTTGGGCAGGCCGAGGTGCTGGCAAAACACTTCTCGAATGAGCTCAGGTACTCACCGGCCACCCACTTCATCCGCTATACGGAACACTACTGGAAGGAAACAGAGCCCGGTGCGCAGGCGGTCGCCCATGAGCTGACACGCAGACAGCTAAAGGAAGCCACCAAGGACATGCAGGAGGCTCTGAAGAAAATGGAGGACTGCGGTGCCCAGACCATCCTCGACGGCACCAGTAAGGCGAAGGCCGAACAGCTGATGAGCGACGAGCAGCTGGAGGCATATAAGGAATTCCTGTCTGCCAAGGCATACCAGTCCTTTGCCCTCCGTCGCCGGGACTCCAAATACATCACCGCGACCTTAAAGGAATCGCACCCGATGCTGGAAATCTCTCCGAGGGACTTGGACGCTGATCCCTTCGCGCTCTGCACCCCGGCTGCCACCTATGACCTGCGGCGCGGCCTTGCCGGTGCCCGTGAGCATTCGCCGGAGGACTTCATTACGAAGATCACCTCGGTCTCACCCAGCAGCAAGGGAGAACAGATCTGGCTGGACTGCCTCGACCTGATCTTTTGCCATAACCAGCAGCTGATCGATTACGTCCAGATGATCTGCGGTCTTGCCGTCATTGGCAAGGTCTACGTGGAAGCCCTGATCATCGCCTACGGCTGTGGCCGGAACGGTAAGTCTACCTTCTGGAATGCCGTCTCCCGTGTGCTCGGTCTGTACAGCGGCAACATCTCTGCGGACACCCTGACGGTCGGCTGCAGACGGAACATCAAGCCGGAGCTGGCCGAGGCCAAGGGCAAGCGCCTGCTCATCGCTGCGGAAATGCAGGAAGGCGCAAGGCTCAACGACTCTACCGTCAAGCAGCTCTGCTCCACGGACGACATGTTTGCGGAGAAAAAGTACAAAGATCCGTTTTCCTTCACACCCTGCCACACGCTGGTACTCTATACCAACCACCTGCCTCGCGTCAGTGCGTCCGATGACGGCATCTGGCGGAGGCTGATCGTGATCCCCTTTGACGCCAAGATCGAGGGCTCCGGCGACAAGAAGAACTACGCCGAATACCTCTATGCCAACGCCGGTGAAAGCATTCTGGCGTGGGTGATCGAGGGTGCCAAAAAGGTGATCGAGCTGGACTACCGGATTCCTGTCCCGGAGTGCGTGCAGAATGCCATTGATGAGTACCGCGCCCAGAATGACTGGTTCGGACACTTCATTGAAGACAAATGCGATGTCGGGGACGGCTACAGGGAAAGCTCCTCGGCGCTGTATCAGGCCTACCGGAACTACTGCGTGGACACGAACGAGTATGTCCGCAGCACGGCAGACTTCTACTTTGCGCTGGAGAACGCCGGATATGAGCGCGTGGTGCTCAAGAGGAAGCGCTTCTTTACAGGCCTGCGCCTGAAAACCGACGACGGAGATTTTGATGATTTTCTGACCTGATCCCAGTATGTGACAAGGTGTATCAAGGTCATATACAAAAGTTCTCTTAGACCTAAAAAAATCAGCCTAAGAAAAAGTTCAGTAAATGGCATTGATACACCTTGCACCTTGGCCGTTAATCGGCCTGATGGAGGTAAACGAATGCGAGAAAAGACAATAGAGAAAAAGCTGGCTGACGCAGTAAAGAGTCGTGGTGGTCTGGCACCGAAATTCACGAGTCCGGGCTTTGATGGCATGCCGGATCGGATCGTACTTCTGCCGGGTGGCCGTATGGCCTTTGTGGAGGTCAAGGCTCCCGGCAAGGCTCCGCGCCCTTTGCAGGAAGCGAGACACCGCCTGCTGCGCCAGCTGGGATTTAAGGTCTACGTCCTTGATGGCGAAGACCAGATCGGAGGAATCCTTGATGAAATATGTACCCCATGATTATCAGCAATATGCTACCAACTATATCGAAACCCACCCTGCCTGTGCCGTCCTTCTGGACATGGGACTTGGCAAGACGAGCATCACCCTGACAGCACTCCTTGACCTGTTGTTCGACACCTTTGAGGCACACCGCATACTGGTGATCGCACCCTTAAGGGTGGCACGGGACACGTGGCCTGCGGAGATCGAAAAATGGGATCACTTAAAGCTCCTGACCTACTCCGTGGCAGTTGGCTCAGGGAAGGATCGCATCGCCGCCTTAAAGAGACCGGCTGACATCTATATCATCAACCGGGAAAACGTCCAGTGGCTGGTGGAACAAAGCGGCATCCCCTTTGACTTCGACACCGTCATCGTGGATGAGCTCTCTTCCTTCAAGAGCCACCAGTCAAAGCGCTTTAAGGCTCTGATGCGGGTGCGGCCACGAATAAAGCGGATTGTCGGGCTGACCGGTACCCCTTCCGCGAACGGCCTCATGGACTTGTGGGCAGAATTCAAGATTCTGGACATGGGTGAGCGGCTTGGTCGCTTTATCGGGATGTACCGCAATAACTACTTCACCCCGGACAAGCGAAACGGCCAGATCATCTACTCCTACAAGCTCCTGCCCGGTGCGGATAAGGCGATCTACAAGCGGATCTCGGATATCACCATATCCATGAAGGCTGCCGACCACCTGAAGATGCCGGAGCTCGTTATGAACAACTGCGTGGTGGATCTGTCCGATGATGAGCGCGAACGGTACGAGGAGCTTAGGGCAACGCTGGTACTGCAGCTGCCGGAGAAGGAAATCACGGTCGCAAATGCAGCAGCCCTCACCGGCAAGCTCCTGCAGATGGCAAACGGCGCGATCTACGATGACGACAAGCAGCAGATCCGGATTCACGACCGGAAGCTGGACGCCTTGGAGGATCTGATCGAGGGAGCCAACGGGAAACCGGTGCTGGTAGCCTACTGGTTCAAGCACGACCTTGAGCGGATCAAGTCCCGTTTCAAAGTCCGGGAAATCAAAACCTCTGCCGATATCCGCGACTGGAATGCAGGAAGCATCCCGGTGGCCGTCATCCACCCGGCCTCTGCCGGACATGGCCTCAACCTGCAGGCAGGAGGCTCCACCCTCATCTGGTTTGGGCTCACATGGTCGCTGGAGCTTTACCAGCAGACCAATGCCCGTCTCTGGAGGCAGGGACAATCCGAGACCGTCGTCATCCACCACATAATTACAGATGACACTGTGGATGGCCGCGTTCTGAAGGCACTCCAAAATAAGGAGAAAACACAGGACGGCCTGATTGCTGCAGTAAAGGCCGAGCTGTACCGATGACAAACAGAGTCAAATCACGAAAACCAGAGTCAATCCGAGGATCAAGAGAATCGGAGGTGAGACTTTGAACCCATACGAGGAACTGGCAAATGCCATCGTCCTGCAGGCCGTGAAGGATTACCGGCTCACGGAGGACGAGGCAGAGCTTGCCGAAATCGAGCGCTTCTTCCGCTCTGGCTGGTTTGGTGTTCTATCAAAAGTCGACCCGGAGTATCTCATCAGAAAGCTGCGGAAGGAGAAATCGAAATGACAGCAAAGGAATATTTATCACAGGCGCGGACGCTGGATATGCGGATCAAGTCCAAGCTCCAGCAGATTGAGTCCTTAAATGAACTGGCCACCTCCTGCACCATCACCTACAGCGACATGCCCCGGAACCCGAATCACGGAGGCTCCAAGGTGGAACGTGCTGTGCTGAAGATTATCGAGCTGCAGGAAAGCCTGAAGAAGGACGTGGAGGATCTGGTGGAGCTGAAGGAAAAGATCATGGCGACCATCCAGTCCGTTGCCGACGTGGAACTGCAAACCCTTCTGGAGAAGCGGTACCTCTGCTTTCTCTCGTGGGAGAAGATTGCGGTCGAGATGCATTACAGCATCCAGCATATTTACCGGATGCACGACACGGCACTTTCCTGTGTCAGCACCATCATGAGAGCTAATGAGAGGGAATGAGAGTCGCCTCTTATGATAGTATTATGATGGACAAAATGAAATGAACCGGAAGCCTTGTGGGAGCCCGTCTCCTGCAGGGCTTTTCTTATGCCGAAATGGAGGTGACACAGGTGCCGAGAAAACCCAAGCGTCCCTGCTCCTTTCCGGGCTGCCCACGCCTGACTGACAGGCGCTTTTGTCCGGAGCACGAGAAGCTGGAGAACAAACGATACGAAAAGTACGACCGCGATCCTGCCAGCAAGCGCAGGTACGGACGTGCATGGAAAAGAATCCGCGACCGTTACATGAACGCCCACCCCCTCTGCGAGCGCTGCCTTAAGGAAGGCAGGTACGTGAAGGCCGAGCAGGTGCACCACATCAAACCGCTGGCCGAGGGAGGAAATCATAACGAAGAGAACCTGATGTCTCTTTGCACGGCCTGTCATGCGAAGATTCATGCAGATCGCGGAGACCGCTGGCACACCCACTCTGACCGGTAGGGGCGGGTCAAATCTCTACGCCCTGTGCCCCGTGGAACGGGCGTGGGCCTTCGCGCACAAAAACGCGATTTCAAACGGGGAATATACCCCGGCAACTGGAGGTGAATCGAAATGGCAAAGGACGGTACCAACCGTGGCGGTGCCCGTATCGGGGCCGGAGCCAAGAAAAAGCCCTTAGCAGACAAGATTGCGGAGGGCAATCCCGGCAAACGGGCACTGACGGTCATCAGCTTCGATGACCGCGCTGCCGAGCTGGAGGGTCAGGCGATGCCGAAGCCGTCCAAAATGCTCTCCGCTGTTCAAAAGGACGGCAAGGCGCTGGTCGCCGAGGACATCTACAAGGAGACCTGGGAGTGGCTGGCCGAGCGAGGCTGCGCCTCTCTGGTATCTCCACAGCTTCTGGAGCGCTACGCCATGAGTGTGGCCCGCTGGATACAGTGCGAGGAGGCCGTGACAGAATTCGGCTTTCTGGCCAAGCATCCCACCACCGGCAGCGCGATACAGTCGCCCTATGTGGCGATGAGTCAGAACTTTATGAGCCAGACCAACCGGCTCTGGATGGAAATATACCAAATCGTAAAAGAAAACTGTGCGACCGAGTACACCGGTGTCACCCCGATGGATGATACGATGGAACGACTGCTCCGGGCGCGGAAAGGAAGCTGACTATGTATGAAAAAGTGAATCCGGCCCATCCGGATAAAATCGCAGACCGCATCGCCGGAGCCCTGGTCGACCTTGCCTATGCGCAGGAGCCCGACCCGCGCATCGCAGTCGAAGTCCTGCTCGGTCATCATATTTGCCACATCATTGCGGAAACATCGACGCATCTGTCCGCTGAGACCGTCGAAGGCATCGTCCACCGTATTGCCGGTAACCTCGCACTTGATTACACAGAGGTCGCTCAGGACGTACATCTCTCCGACAACCAGCGTGACGGTTTTCGCTGCGGAGACAACGGAATTTTCAAAGGAATGTGTATCACACCGGAGCAGCAGGAGCTCTCCGGCATCGCCCGCAGCATTTACGAAAGATACCGCACTGACGGGAAGTACATTCTGGACGGCGACCGGCTCATCCTCTGCCAGAGCAACGCTCCCTCGGACGAGCTTCGGGAGCTGTATCCCTGTGCCGAGGTCAATCCGCTGGGCGATTGGACGGGCGGCACAGATGTGGATTCCGGCGCGACCAACCGGAAGCTGGGCTCCGATATGGCAGACGGTGTCACTGGCGGAGGCTTGCATGGGAAAGACCTCTCGAAAGCGGATGTATCCGTGAACGTCTACGCCTTCCTCAAGGCACAGGAGACCGGCCAGCCTGTGGAACTCTGCTGTGCTATCGGGGATGACACCGTGGACGGTAGGCCATATGCGGAAATCGTCGAAATCTGCCGAAATTATATCCGCTCTGTCGGCGGCTTTGAGAAGTTCGCGGAATGGGGGCTCGTATGAAAACAACGACTGATATGCAGCTGGTGCCCATCAGCAAACTGGTACCCTATGTCAACAATGCCCGGACGCACTCGCCGGAACAAGTCATGAAGCTCCGCTCGTCGCTGCGGGAATTCGGCTTTATCAACCCTATCATCATCGACCGTGACTATGGCATCATCGCCGGTCACGGTCGTCTGCTTGCCGCCAAGGAGGAAGGCATCACCGAGGTGCCCTGTGTCTTTGTGGATTACCTGACCGAAGCTCAGAAAAAAGCCTACATTCTCGCCGACAACCGCATGGCGATGGACGCAGGCTGGGATGAAGAACTCCTCCGGGTGGAAATCGAAGCGCTGCAGGGCGAGGCTTTTGACGTCTCCCTTACCGGCTTTGACGAGAAGGAACTGGCTGACCTGTTCAAGGACGGGAACGATTCTGACGCGGAAGATGACGATTACGACCTGAGTGCTGCGCTGGAGAAGGCCGCCTTTGTGGAGCGTGGTGATATCTGGACAGTCGGCAGACACCGGCTCATGTGCGGTGACGCCACCAGCGCCGAGGATGTGGCAGCGCTCATGGATGGCCGGAAAGCAAATCTCATTCTGACCGACCCACCCTATGGCGTTTCCTTCAAGAGCTCCAGTGGCCTGACCATTCAGAATGACTCCATGAAGGACGAGGAATTCTACCATTTCCTGCTCGACTCCTTCAAGAACATGGCCGACCACCTCGAAAAAGGTGGTGCCGCCTATGTTTTTCACGCAGATACCGAGGGTCTCAACTTCCGCAGGGCTTTCATCAATGCTGGTTTCCATCTCGCCGGATGCTGTATCTGGGTGAAGGATTCGCTGGTTCTGGGGCGCTCGGATTACCAGTGGCAGCATGAGCCGGTGCTCTATGGCTTCATGCAGAACGGAAAGCACCCGTGGTACTCCGACCGGAAGCAGACTACCATCTGGAATTTTGCCAAGCCCAAGCGGAACGCAAATCACCCAACCAGCAAGCCGCTCGACCTGCTGGGCTATCCCATCGGGAACTCCACGCAGGAGAACGCCATCGTCATCGATACCTTCGGCGGCAGCGGTTCTACGCTCATGGCTTGTGAGCAGATGAATCGCACCTGCTGCACGATGGAGCTCGACGAAAAGTACGCTTCTGTCATCCTTCGCAGATATGTGGATGACACCGGGGATGCTGACGGTGTCTACGTCATCCGCGACGGCGAAAAACTGCCCTACGCGGCGCTGGTGAAGGACGTCGAGCCTGCCTCCTGATTGTCACTATTACACACGTTCCAAGGCACATCTTTGTCGGATTTATGCTCCAGAATTGACTTGCTATTCTGTGCCTGTAGAGCGAATATGTGACTACCCTGAACGGGGAAAACATATACAGGAGGATTTCACCATGGAAATCAGGTACAACGTAACCGGCGACCGGCGCAAGGAGCTGGTCAAAGTCATCTCCGGTATCACTGGAGCCAAGGCAGTCTACAAGTTCATGCCGACCTGCAACTACGAAATCGACTACTTCACCATCACCAAGGACGGCACCCTGCTTTTCGACGACCGCGCCGACAGCGAGGAGGTCGAGCGGGTGCTGGACGGCATCGCGGCTGCGGGCTTCGCTTGCGAGGCACCGGAGAAAACGACCGAGGAGCCGGAGGAAGCGGCTCAGGAGGAAGACGTGGGCCTTACGATTGCCGTTCCGCTCGATAAGGTTCAGGTCGGGAACCTGACCAAGCTACTGGACGCCAAGGGCAGCCTCATCAAAAAGGCGCTGGGCATCGACGACCTGCGCTTCGAGCTTCAGGAAGACCGCGTCACCTTCCCGTGGTTCGCCGAGCCGCAGCCGGAGGAAGCCACCGCCTACACCCACTTCATTGCCGCGCTCTGCCGGATGTCCAAGGACGCCAAGCGCATCACTGCCAAGGAAAAGCCGGTTGACAATGAGAAGTACGCCTTCCGCTGCTTCCTGCTCCGGCTGGGCTTCATCGGGGATGCGTACAAGACCGACCGGAAAATCCTGCTCCGGAACCTCTCCGGCTCCAGCGCCTTCAAATCTGGGAAAGCTGGTGTGGCAGGATGATTAGTGAATATACGGATGGATACTTCGGCATGATGTACGATATTGGTATCGGATACCAGATTGCCAGAGACCAGCGCGTAAGAGAGCGGGAAAGGCTGCTTCGACAAAAGGATAGCGAAGCAGCTCTCATTGAATGGGAGAAACGAGAACAGCAGTTCCCATTCCCATTTTCACGCGGGCAGACTACAGCTTACAACGCCTGGAAGGAAAGCAAGGCTAATGGGCTGGAAATCGTCGAATGCAGAGATTTGCCGTGGGAGAAAGATTTTCAGGATTTCATCGAAACCCTCCGTGAGGCAAGAATTGACGCAATCCTAGTTACCGACTCAGCTTTTAGGAACAAAAGATACATCTACCTCTTTGAAGAAGCTGGGTGCATAATAGTCGGACCTCAGATGTTCGTTCGGCATGAAAAACGCTCGACCGGAATTGAAAACGTAGATGCCACAGGAATTCTTGTCGTTATTGATGGAGAAAGTGTAAAGGTGGTGGATTCCGATGACTGAGACCATCCGGGAACAGATTCTCGCCATCCGGGACACCGGCCTGACCAACATGTTCGATATCCCAATGGTGCAGCGCCTCGCCTTTGACCGGGACTTCCACGAGCTGGTCTGCTACCTGGAGGAGCACCGCAAAGAGTACGTTCACTTCATCATGTACGGCGAAGAGTAAGTCCTGCCGCCAAGAGAGCCGGATGGCTCTTTTGGTCGTATAGTACACAATATTCCTCCGCGATATTTGTTCAGTATATTCCCGATAATTGACTTGCTATTATGTGCTTTTAGAGCGAATATACAGTCACCGAAAGGGAAAACACCACAAATACGGAGGACACGAACATGAAAAACCTTTACCAGATGAGAAACGCCTTCAGCCTGCGGGAGTACAACACCGCGATTACCAGAGCGGATTTCGAGGCACACTTCACCAAGACCCGCGAGAGCGTCCGGTTCACCTTCAACGGCTGGGACGGCAAGAGCTACGACGGCGAGAGCCGCAGTGCGAAGGTCTACCGCACCGACCTCGAAGGCTACGAAGATGCCCGGTTCGTTAAGGTCGGCAAGCACCTGCACTACATCGACGAGGACAGCAGCGTTCTGGAGAAGGCCACCGGCGAATATCACAAGGAAGCCGAATGGCTGGTGGACGTCCTCAAGGCTGAGAACTGAGGAGGGCTGAACCATGTGGAGCGAAGGAACCATCAGAATCCCGGACGCGAAGGACAAGGGCAAAAACACAGTTTGCCATTACTGGGTCAAGCACTACGAGGAGCCCAGCGAGACCTACGGCATCAACGGCGGCAGAATCAGCAAGCTCATGATTAAGGTGGACGGTGTCATCACCGCCAACTACGACAGGGGCTGGGATGTGGAGCCCGCCGAGGACGATATGCCGACCCGGATGGCCTACTGCATCCTGCTGGAAAACTACAACTGAGTCGGGAATTCCCGAAGAGCGGAGCCGCAAGGCTCTGTCTCTCGTATAGAACGATAGGACGGCTTGCCTGATGGCAGGTCATTTTTTATGCCCGTTGGAGGTGATGACTTGCGAAAGCTGAAGAAATATAAGCCCACGGCATTCAAGGCCAAGGACTCCGTTTACGATAAGGACGCTGCGGATTATGCTGTGAATTTCATCGAGTGCCTGTGCCACACCAAGGGCACCTGGGCAGGCAGACCCTTTGAACTCATCGACTGGCAGGAGCAGATTATCCGCGACCTGTTCGGCATCCTGAAGCCCAACGGCTACCGGCAATTCAATACGGCCTATGTGGAGATACCCAAGAAGATGGGCAAATCTGAACTGGCCGCTGCCATTGCGCTGTTGCTCACCTGCGGCGACGGCGAGGAGCGGGCTGAGGTCTATGGCTGCGCAGCTGACCGCCAGCAGGCGACCATTGTTTTTGATGTGGCCGCCGACATGGTGCGTATGTGTCCTGCGCTCAATAAGCGGGTGAAGATTCTGGCCTCCCAGAAGAGAATCATCTTCCAGCCCACCAACAGCTTCTATCAGGTGCTGTCGGCGGAGGCGTACTCCAAGCATGGCTTTAACATCCACGGCGTGGTATTTGACGAGCTGCATACCCAGCCCAACCGGAAACTCTTTGACGTCATGACCAAGGGCTCCGGCGATGCTCGGATGCAGCCGCTCTATTTTCTGATTACCACAGCCGGGACGGATACCAACAGCATCTGCTACGAGACGCACCAGAAGGCCAAGGACATTCTGGAGGGGCGCAAAATCGACCCGACCTTTTATCCTGTCATCTATGGTGCGGATGAATCTGATGACTGGACAGACCCGAAGGTCTGGAAGAAAGCCAATCCGTCTCTCGGCATCACGGTCGGAATCGATAAAGTCCGGGCCGCCTGCGAGAGCGCCAAGCAGAATCCCGGCGAGGAGAATTCCTTCCGGCAGCTACGGCTCAACCAGTGGGTCAAACAGGCCGTCCGCTGGATGCCGATGGAGAAATGGGACGCCTGCGCATTCCCGGTCAACGAAGATGACCTTGAAGGGCGCGTCTGCTACGGCGGCCTCGACCTATCCTCCACGACGGATATCACGGCATTTGTACTGGTGTTCCCGCCGATGGATGAGGAGGATAAATACATCGTGCTCCCATACTTCTGGATACCGGAAGAGACCCTTGACCTCCGCGTCCGGCGCGACCACGTTCCTTATGACGTCTGGGAACGGCAGGGATATCTCCAGACTACGGAGGGCAACGTTGTCCACTACGGTTATATCGAAAAATTCATCGAGCGGCTGGGAGAACGGTTCAACATCCGGGAGATTGCCTTTGACCGCTGGGGAGCCGTGCAGATGGTGCAGAACCTCGAAGGCATGGGCTTTACAGTCGTGCCCTTCGGTCAGGGCTTCAAGGATATGAGCCCGCCCACCAAGGAACTCATGAAGCTGACCTTGGAGCAGAAGATTGCCCACGGCGGGCATCCGGTGCTGCGCTGGATGATGGATAACATCTATATCCGTACCGACCCGGCAGGCAACATCAAAGCAGACAAAGAGAAATCCACAGAAAAGATAGACGGCGCAGTCGCCACCATCATGGGCCTCGACCGCGCTATCCGCTGTGGGAACGACAGTGGTGCTTCTGTTTATGACAGCAGAGGCATCCTCTTCATTTAGGAGGTGACCCGATGGGTATTTTCAGTGGACTTTTCAAATCCAGAGACCACCCCACCAACAGTACATCCGGCAGCGGCTACCGATTCTTCTTCGGAAACAGCACCTCCGGGAAGCAGGTCAACGAACGCTCGGCCATGCAGATGACGGCGGTCTATGCCTGTGTGCGCATCCTGTCCGAATCTATCGCGGGCCTTCCTGTCCACCTGTATCGATATATGGATACCGGGAGCAAGGAGAAGGCGCTCACGCATCCGCTCTACCGGCTGCTCCACGATGAACCCAATCCGGAGATGACTTCCTTCGTGTTCCGGGAGACCCTCATGACGCATCTGCTCCTGTGGGGCAATGCCTATGCGCAAATCATCCGGAACGGCAAAGGTGAGGTCATCGCGCTGTATCCGCTCATGCCGAACCGCACGACAGTAGACCGGGATGAAAACGGTCAGCTCTACTACAGCTACCAGATGAATAACGAGGATGCGCCGACGATGAAGACCGGCACGGTCGTTCTGAAGCCAAGAGACGTCCTCCATGTTCCTGGCCTCGGCTTTGATGGGCTGGTGGGCTATTCGCCGATTGCGATGGCGAAAAACTCTATCGGTATGGCGATTGCTTGTGAGGAGTACGGCGCTAAGTTCTTCGCCAACGGTGCGACTCCGGGCGGCCTGCTGGAATTCCCCGGCACAGTCAAGAATCCGGACGCCATCCGAGAGAGCTGGAACAAGGGCTTCTCCGGCAGCAATTCTCATAAGATTGCCATTCTGGAGGAAGGCATGAAGTACACGCCTATCTCCATCTCCCCGGAGCAGGCGCAGTTCCTTGAGACCAGAAAATTTCAGATTGATGAGATAGCTCGAATTTTCCGAGTGCCGCCCCACATGGTCGGTGATTTGGAAAAGTCGAGCTTTTCCAATATCGAGCAACAGTCTCTGGAATTTGTGAAGTACACGCTGGAGCCGTGGATAGTCCGCTGGGAGCAGTCCCTGAACCGGTCGCTCCTGTCCGAGACGGAGAAGGCGACGTTCTTTGTCAAATTCAATGTGGACGGCTTGCTGCGCGGCGACTACCAAAGCCGGATGAGCGGCTATGCCACAGCCAGACAGAACGGCTGGATGTCCGCCAATGACATCCGGGAGCTCGAAAATCTCGACCGCATCCCGCCTGAGCTGGGCGGTGACCTGTATCTCATCAACGGCAACATGACCAAGCTGGCGGATGCCGGTATCTTCGCGGCTACTTCTGCTGCGGGAAAGGAGGAAGATTCCGATGAAGAAGTTTTGGAAGTGGAAGAATCAGACGGTAACGAATCAGGAGACGGTGCAGGAACGGACGCTGTTCCTGAACGGAACCATCGCCGAGGAAAGCTGGTTTGACGATGACCTCACCCCGCAGATGTTCAAGGATGAGCTGAATGCGGGCACCGGCGACATCACAGTCTGGATTAACTCTCCGGGCGGCGACTGTGTCGCAGCGGCCCAAATCTACAACATGCTGATGGATTACAAGGGCAATGTCACCGTGAAGATTGATGGCATCGCGGCTTCGGCTGCCTCTGTCATCGCTATGGCCGGTACAAAGGTGCTGGTCTCGCCGGTGTCCATGCTCATGATTCATAATCCGGCGACGGTGGCTTTCGGCGATTCAGCAGAAATGCAAAAGGCCATCGCCATGCTGAACGAAGTCAAGGAATCCATCATCAATGCCTACGAAATCAAGACCGGCCTCTCCCGCGCAAAGCTCTCCCATCTGATGGATGCGGAGACCTGGATGGACGCGAACAAGGCGGTGGAGCTGGGCTTTGCCGATGGCATCCTGAAGCGCGAGTCCGGGGACGGCGGCGGTGAGGAACCGGCGCAGGTATCCATGCTGTATTCCGAGGCCAAGGTAGTCAATTCCCTGATGGACAAGCTGGCTGCCAAATGCCGGATTCAGCAGAAACAGGAAGAACCCAAGGTCAATGCCGACTCCCTGCTGGAGCGGCTCAATCTCATGAAAAATTGGAGGTAATATACCATGAGCAAGATTCTCGAAATGATTGAAAAGCGTAACCAGGCGTGGGAAGGCGCGAAGGCGTTTGTGGAAAGCAAGCGCGACAAGGACGGCCTGCTCTCTACCGAGGACGCTGCGGCCTATGCTGCTATGGAGCAGAAGGTCAAGGACTATGGTGCGGAAATCGCCCGTCTGCAGGAGATGGAGGCAATGGAGCAGGAGCTCGCCAAGCCCGTAAACACCCCGCTCACCGGCAAGCCCATGAGCACCACCGAAAAGCCTGAGAAGACCGGTCGTGCTTCTGAGGCATATAAGCAGGCCATGCTGACGGCCCTGCGCACCAATTTCCGTCAGGTCAGCAATGTCCTCTCTGAAGGCGTGGATGCCAACGGCGGCTATCTCGTCCCGGAAGAGTATGACCATCGTCTCATCGACATCCTCGACGAGGAGAACGTGATGCGCAAGCTGGGCACCCGCATCACCACCTCCGGGGAGCACAAAATCAACATCGCGGCCACCAAGCCCGCTGCGGCGTGGATTGAGGAGGGCGGTGCGCTGACCTTCGGTGACGCCACCTTCGACCAGATTATCCTCGATGCCCACAAACTCCATGTGGCCATCAAGGTCACCGAGGAGCTCCTGTATGATAACGCCTTCAATCTGGAGAACTATATCATGCAGCAGTTCGGCAAGGCGCTGGCGAATGCTGAGGAGGACGCTTTCATCAACGGCACTGGCACCGGCCAGCCTCTGGGCATCCTCGCGGCGACCGGCGGTGCGGATGTCGGTGTCACGGCTAAATCCGCCACGGCCATTACCGCCGATGAGCTCATCGACCTCATCTACTCCCTCAAGCGCCCCTATCGCAAGAGCGCTGCCTTCCTCCTGAATGACCAGACCCTCGCTGCTATCCGCAAGCTGAAGGACAACTACGGTCAGTATCTGTGGCAGCCCTCTCTGCAGGCCGGAGAGCCTGACCGTATCCTCGGCTATGCCGCCTATACGTCTCCCTATTTCCCGGCAGTGGCCGCTGGCAAGCCTGCGGTCGCTTTCGGCGATTTCAGCTACTACAACATCGGCGACCGTGGCACCCGCTCCTTCGCTGAGCTCAAGGAGCTCTTTGCAGGAAACGGCATGGTCGGCTTTGTCGCCAAGGAGCGCGTGGATGGCAAGCTCGTCCTGCCGGAAGCTGTGAAGCTCCTGAAGATGAAGGCCGGTTCCTGATTCTCTTCTGCGGCAGCATCGTAATCCTGCGGTGCTGCCGCTCTCTTGGAGGTGAAGCACATGATTGTAACTTTGGATGAGATGAAACAGTATCTGCGCGTGGACTATCCGGATGATGACGGTATCCTGACGGAATTGCTCTCTGCCGCCCAAAAGCTCTGCATGGATGTGGCCCGCACAGATGATGCCATTGCATTTGCCGAGGCTGAAAACGCCAAGGTCGCCGTCATGTATGCTGCAGCCTATCTGTATGAGCACCGGGAGGAAGCTGACCACCATGCACTGACCCTGACCCTTCGCTCTCTTCTCTTTGCTTCCAGAGAGGAGGCCAGCTTCTAATGGACGTTGCACTCCTGAACCAGCGCATCGTGTTCCAGAAGAATGCCGTCATAACGGATTCCATCGGGAACCACAAGAACAGCTGGATAGATTACTATAGCTGCGCTGCCACCATTGGCGGCGAAAGCGGCAAGGAAACATCTGTGGCCGGAACGACCGTAGAAAACACCGACATCACCTTTACCGTTCGCTTCTGCGCTGCGGTGGATGCCATCACCGAGGACGGCTTTCGGATTTCCTTCCGGGATGCGCTCTACAACATTACGGGCATCGACCACATGAACTACAAACGCAAAAGCGTAAAGTTCCGGTGCCAGAAAGTGAGGCGGTGACGATGGGCACGAAGGTTTCTATCGACGGCCTCGCCGATGCCGTGATGCAGGGCCTCAACGAGTATCAGGCACTGACGAACGAAGGCGTAAAGGCGGCTGTGAAGAAGGCTGGAGATACCGTCAAAAAGCAGATTCAAGCCTCTGCGCCGAAACGTACCGGCGCTTATGGCAGGAGCTGGACAGTCAAGACCACGCGGGAGTCCAGCCATGCGCTGGAGGTCACTGTGCATTCCCGGAACCGCTATCAGCTGGCCCATCTGCTGGAGTTCGGTCATGCCAAGCGCGGCGGTGGTCGCGTATCCGGTCGTGCGCATATCGCACCAGCTGAGCAGGCCGGTATCGAGCAGCTGGAGAAAGATATCGAGAGGTGTATCAGAAATGGATAGGATTTTGGATATCCTGCAGGCGCTCGGCATCCCCTTTGCCTATGACCATTTTGCAGAGGGAGAATCTCCTGAGCCGCCTTTCATCTGTTACCTGCTCCCGGCCAGCGATAATTTTGCCGCCGATGGGCAGGTTTATTTCAAAGCGACGGAAGTCCACATCGAGCTCTACACCGATATCAAGGATGCGGGGCTTGAGGCAAGTGTCGAAACTGTGCTTGATGAGCGCAGCATTTTTTATGACAAAAGCGAGGTCTGGATAGAGAGTGAACGTCTCTACGAAGTCCTCTACTCATTTGAAATGGAGGTTTGAGTCATGGGTAATAAAGTCAAATACAACCTGAAAAACGTTCATGCCGCTAAGCTCACGGAGACCGTGTCCAAAGGCGTCACCACCTACACCTACGCGACCCCGCAGGCCATCCCCGGCGCGGTCAGCATCTCGCTGGATGCAGAGGGCGATTCTTCTCCGTTCTATGCCGATGGCATCGTGTATTTCCGCTCCACTGCCAACAACGGCTATTCCGGCGACCTGGAAATCGCCCTCATCCCGGAGTGGTTCCGCACGGAAATCCTGAAGGAGACCTTGGACAGCCACGGTGTGCTGGTGGAGCGCTCCGACATCACTGAAACGGCGAAGTTCGCATTGCTCTTTGAGTTCGACGGCGATGTCCGCTGTATCCGCCATGTCCTTTATAACTGCTCCGCGTCCCGTCCGTCCATTGAATCCGAGACCAAGGAGGACACCATCGAGCCGGGTACGGAAACGCTGTCTCTGACGGCAGACCCGCGCAGCGACGGACTGGTGAAATCCCGTACCGGGGACAACACGGAGGATGCAACCTATCAGAATTGGTACAGCGCGGTCTACATTCCGGAGGGAGCTGACCTCGACCCGGAAAGGCTCTCTATCGGAGATGTTTCCATCCCGCCCGACCCGAACAAGGGCGAGACTGCGTAAGGAGGGCTGAACCATGCTTGAGAAAACTGTCAATATCAGCGGCAAGGAGGTCAAGTTCCGCTCTTCGGCCTCCGTGCCGCGCCTTTATCGCATCAAGTTCAAGAGGGACATCTTCAAAGACCTGTCCAAGCTGGAGAAATCCTATAAAGACCGTGGCGGCGAAGATGGCTCCGCACTGGAAATCGACGACCTGGAAATTTTCGAGAATGTGGCCTATATCATGGCTTTTCATGCTGACCCCACCATCCCCGGCACCATTGACGAGTGGCTGGAGCAGTTTGAGATGTTCTCCATCTATCAGGTGCTGCCTGAAATCCTCGAACTCTGGGGCACCAATCTGGTCACGGATGTGGAGTCTAAAAAAAACTTAGCCAGAGTAGCCGGGAACTGACCACTCCGCTCTTCCTCCTGCGCTGCGTAGAACTCGGTATTTCCATCGCCGACCTCGACCTGCTCACAATTGGCCTCGTGCTGGATATGTGGACGGAGAAAGGCAATGACAGCGTGAAATACCAGAAGGTCGCTGGACAGGAGGAATTTGACCGGTTCTAAGGAAGGAGGGTCACCACCGTGGCAAGTCGCATCAAAGGCATCACTGTCGAAATCGGCGGTGATACCACCGGCCTTGACAAGGCACTAAAGTCGGTCAATACGACCATCAAAAATACGCAGTCCTCCCTGAAGGACGTCAACAAGCTGCTGAAGCTCGACCCGTCCAACACGGAGCTCCTGTCCCAAAAACAGAAGCTCCTGAAGGACGCCATCGGCGCGACCAAGGAGAAGCTGGATTCCCTGAAGGCTGCGCAGGAGCAGGCCAAGGCCCAGCTGGAGAGCGGCGACCTGGGGCAGGATAAATATGACGCTCTGCAGCGGGAAATCATCGAGACTGAGGAGGAGCTCAAGCGCCTGCAGGAGCAGGCTGCCACCACCAGCACCAGCTTCGCCAAGATTGACGAGGTCGGTCAGAAGATGGAATCTGTCGGCAACAGCATCGCCGGAGCCGGAAAATCCATGATGCCACTGACGCTGGCCATTGGCGGTGTCGGAACTGCCGCCGTGAAGACCGCAGCAGATTTCGATGCCGGGATGAGCCAGGTCGCAGCCATCTCCGGAGCCACTGGGGACGATTTGGAGGCCCTGCGGGATAAGGCCCGTGAGATGGGCTCCAAGACCAAGTTCTCCGCATCCGAGGCTGCTTCCGCTATGGAGTACATGGCGATGGCCGGTTGGAAGACCGGAGATATGCTGGGCGGCATCGAGGGCATCATGAACCTCGCTGCTGCTTCTGGCGAAGACCTCGCTACCACCTCGGACATCGTCACAGATGCGCTGACTGCCTTCGGCCTCTCCGCCGAGGACTCCGGGCACTTCGCGGATATCCTTGCGGCGGCCTCCAGCAATGCCAACACCAACGTCTCCATGATGGGCGAGACCTTCAAATACTGTGCGCCCATTGCCGGTGCGCTCGGTTTCTCCGCTGAGGACACCGCCGAGGCAATCGGCCTGATGGCCAATGCCGGTATCAAGTCCACGCAGGCCGGTACCGCCCTGCGTACCATCATGAACAATCTGACCGGAGAAGTGAAGATTTCCGGAAAAGCCATCGGAGACGTCACCATCGCTACCACCAATGCGGATGGCTCCATGCGCGACCTCTCCGATATCCTCGCTGATTGTCGCACGGCGTTCTCCGGCCTGTCTGAATCCGAGAAGGCGCAGGCAGCAGAGACCCTCGTGGGCAAGAACGCCATGTCTGGCTTCCTCGCCCTGATGAACGCTGCCCCGGAGGATATCGACAAGCTCTCCAATGCCATCGACAACTGCGACGGCATTGCGGAATCTATGGCGGCGACCATGCAGGACAACCTTGCCGGTCAGCTGACCATCCTGAAATCCCAGCTGGAGGAGCTTGCCATCTCCTTTGGTGAAATCCTGATGCCTGCCATCCGGAGCATCGTCAGCCATATTCAGGGCTTTATCGATAAGCTCAACGGCATGGATGAAAGCCAGAAAAAAGCCATCATCACCATTGGCCTTGTTGTTGCCGCCATTGGCCCGCTCCTTGTTATCATCGGCACGGTCATCTCCAAAGTCGGTGTGGCCATGCAAGGCTTCGTGAAGCTGGCCGGTGCGTTCAATAAGATAAAGGCCGCTGCCAGTGCTGGTACTGGCATTTTCGGAAAGCTGGGTGCAGCTATCGGCGGCGTCTCTGCGCCGGTTCTGGCAGTGGTCGCCGTGATTGCCGTCCTTGTGGCGGCTTTTGTGCATCTGTGGAATACCAATGAGGGCTTCCGCGAGGCCATCCTTGGTACATGGGAGAAGATAAAGACCACCGTATCGAATTTTGTCGAAGGCATCCGGGAGCGGCTGGCTGCCCTTGGCATCAGCTTCTCCGACATCGCCGAGACAATCAAGGCCATCTGGAATGGCCTGTGCGCTGTACTGGCTCCTATCTTTGAAGGAGCCTTTAATGCTATTGCCAATGTTCTTCAGACGGTGCTTGGCGTTATCACTGGCATCCTTGATGTGTTCATCGGCCTGTTCACCGGGAATTGGGAGCAGGTCTGGACAGGCGTGAAGGAGATATTCTCCTCCATCTGGGAGGGCATCAAGGGCGCATTCCAGAACGCCATCGACACTATTCGCGGCATCGCGGATGCGGTTCTCGGCTGGTTTGGTACCAGCTGGAATGACGTGTGGTCGAGCGTGAAAGCCTTCTTCGAGGGGATTTGGAACGGCATCGCATCCTTCTTCTCTGGTATCTGGAACGGCATCCAGAACACTGTGACCACAGTGCTGAACGCCATCAAATCTGTCATCACAACGGTCTGGAATGCCATAAAGACTACCATCACCACCGTTCTGAACGGCATCAAGACTACGGTCACTTCCGTATGGAACGCCATCAAGAGCACCGTGGCATCTGTGCTGGATGGCATCAAATCCACCGTCAGCAGTGTCTGGAACGGGATAAAATCCACGATTTCCTCTGTGGTGGAGGGAATCAAGAGTACCGTAAGCTCTGCCTTCAATGCTGTGAAGAGCACGGCGACCAGCATTTGGAACAGTATCAAGACCGCCATCGAAACGCCTATCAATGCCGCCAGAGATGCCGTGAAGGGTGCCATCGATAAAATCAAATCTTTCTTCAATTTCTCTTGGAGCCTGCCCAAGCTGAAGCTGCCGCACCTCTCGATTACCGGGTCTTTCTCCATCGCTCCGCCATCTGTACCGCATTTCTCCATTAGTTGGTACAAGAAGGGCGGCATCATGACGAGCCCGACGCTTTTCGGCATCAACGGCTCCAGCCTTATGGCTGGCGGCGAGGCAGGCCCGGAGGCGATTCTGCCGCTGAAGGGATTCTATGACCAGCTGTCGGCTCTGCTCGACCAGAAGCTCAACACCAGCGGCATGGAGAAGTATCTCGCCATCATCGCAGATAACAGCTCCAAGAGCATCTACCTGGAGGACGGCACCCTCGTGGGGCATCTGCTACCGGCAATCGACAGCGGCCTTGGCAAGGCACAGAAACTGAACAGGAGGCTGAGCTATTGAAACCTGATATCCTAATAGATTCTGTCTCCATGAATGCTCTGGGCTGGCTTCGGGAGACAGTCAATTTTCCAACTCCGCAAAGCCAGTCCGACACCGTCATCGTTCCGGGCAGGAACTCTCCCATCCGCTTCACTGAAGCGCTGGGCCGGGTATCCTACCAACCGCGCTCCTTTGAACTGACGTTTTCCATGCTCGGCACCCGTGCTGCCTTCGACCAGATGGTCAGTGAAATTGCAAACCGCTTCTCTGGCCATCTGGTACAGGTCATCTGCAGCGAGGAGCCAGAGCTTTATATTGTCGGGACTGTGGAAGCCGCTCCGACCTACGACCCACTGACGGCAAAAGGCCAGCTGATACTTTCCTGCACAGATGGAGACGCCTATCGATACCACGTGTCCGAAACTGTGGTCACGATTTCCGGTTCGGGCACAGTCGCGCTGGAAAATGATTATATGCCGGTCGTGCCGACCATTACTACAACGGCTGAAACCACCCTGAACTGGCAGGTCGGCGGTGACACCTTCCGAAAAACAGTCAGCGCAGGCGTCTGGGAGTTTCCGGAGCTGGAGCTCCTGCAGGGGGCGAACACGGTGAGCGTATCCGGCACCGGCACCACGACATTCCGCTACCGGGAGGGGTGTCTATGAGCCTGTTTCGTGTATTTGTGGACGGCGCGGTGTTCTATCACCCCAGCCTCTCCAAGCTGGCCATCACGGAGGCGAGGATTTCTGAGGATGCCGAGAGCATTGACAGCCTGACGTTATCCGCTCCCCATAATCATCCGTACCTTACCAGTATCAAGCCAATGCAGTCGGTCATCGTCTGCAAGAAAAATGATGAGACGGTCTTCGAGGGCCGCGCTCTGGACGACGGCTCCGATTTTTACAACACCCATACCTGGACATGCGAGTCCTGCCTTGCCTATCTGAAAGACACCGTGCAGCCGCCTTATTCCTATAAGGGGACGCTGCGTGGACTGCTGGAGTATTTCATCTCTGTTCACAATGGGGCCGTAGAGGATAAGAAGAAGTTCACGGTCGGCAATGTGACGGTGACAGATGACAACGACTATATCTCCTACAGCAGTTCCGGCTTCACTGTCACTCTGGATGCCATCCGGGACAAGCTCATCAAGACCCACGGCGGGTATCTGCGGGTGCGCTATACCGACAACGGAAAAGTGCTCGATTACCTTGCAGACTTCAGCACGCACTCCCTGCAAACTGTGGAGTTCGGCAAAAACCTGCTGGATGTAAAAATCAGCCGTGACCACACGGAACGGGCCTCTGCGCTCATCCCTCTGGGAGCCCTGATAAAAGAAACAGATGCAGAAGGTCAGAAGATGGAGACCAACCGGCGCGTGGATATCACCTCCGTCAACGACGGGAAGAACTACGTCTGTGACGAGGATGCTGTTTCCGAAATCGGCTGGATTTGGACGAGCGAGATTTGGGAGGATGTGACCCTGCCCGGAAATCTGCTCCGTAAGGCAAAAGCCCGGATGCAGGAGCTGGCCAAAGGCGTCACCAGCATGGAGCTCACCATTGTGGATGAGTCGGATGCCGGTGCGGACATCGGGGACATTCGGGCGCGGATGTATGTCCGCTGTATATCCAAGCCCCACGGCATTGACGGCACTTACCTCTGCCTCAGCCGGACAGTGGATTATCTGAATCCTGCGGGCAACACCATCACGATTGGTGCCAGCGGCATCACACTTTCTTCAGCGTCTGCAAGGCAAGACCAGAATATCAGCGACTTGTCTGATGAGCTCGTCGGTGTGACCGGTGAGATTAAGACCATCAACGAACAGAAGATGTACCGCACCGAGACCTATGTGGACGGCGTGAACATCTTCCGGGACAAGGGCCAGCACAGCATCCTGCGCTGCCGCGTGTTTTCATGGGATAAGGAAATCACAGAGCTGTTGGATGCTTCCTCCTTCGTCTGGCACAGGAATTCCGGCGATGAGGCGGCAGACGCAGATTGGGATGCGTCCCATGTCGGCATGAAATACATCACAGTCACCACCGAGGATGTTCAGGACAACGCATCCTTTTACTGTGAAATCACCATATAGGAGGACATCGAATGCCTACGATTCTGACTTCCAGCCAGCAGACGTTCGTAGATATCACAGACCAGCGGAAGCTCTCTGCCTATATCACTTCCAATCTGCCGAAGACGCAGAGCGAAGACCCGAACGTGCTGCCGCACACCTATGCGCCCAGCTGGGCCACGACCCATCTTGTCCTGACTCCGGTCATCTTCCTCGACCAGACCTCCATCGCTTTGGATGCTACGGGCCTGACCATCTTGTGGAAGCGAAAGGACGGAGCCAGCGCCGAGACTGCTCTGACCACCGGCGAAACAGCTTCTGCCGGTATCCTGACGGTCAGCCAGAACAAGCTGGCCGCCTCCGGCTCCGGCATGATTACCTACATCTGCTATATCAGCTACTACGATTCTGAGACCAAGAACACGGTCAACATCTCCGCTGACATCACCTACACTCTGGTGAAGAATGCGGAAAATGCCCGCCTTGCCTATGTCACCTCGGATACCTACGTTTTCAAATACAATACCGAAGGCGCCATCGTCGGCGCTACCCAAGCTACGCTGACCGGCCAGGTGCAGGCCGTCACCATCAGCAAGTGGCAGTACAGGAACAGCTCCGGCAATTGGGCTGATTATCCCACCACCTCTGACAACACCAGCATTACCGGTGGTACCCTTGTCGTAAAGCCTTCTCACGCAGTCTTTACGAACAACGTAGCGCAAATCAAGCTCCTGACCAACGATTCCGACGTCTATGACACCGTGACCATCACGAAAATCTACGATGGAGCCAAGGGCGACTCCGGAGGCTCCGGCCCCGGTGGACTTTCCGTCGTAGTCGGTAACGAGTCACAGGTAATCGCCTGTGCTTCTGGAGGCACGGTTTCCGCTGCCACCAATGTCACTATCCCGTTTACTGCCTTTCGTGGCATCGAGCAGGTGGCCTGCACCTGTGAGGTCGGAACCATGGCCACGGGCATCACGGTGAAAAGCAATACTCCGGCCACGGCTACAGCCGCAGGTTCGGTGGTGCTCACGTTCGCCAAGAGTGCAAACCTCGGCGGCACTTCCGTCCTTACTGGCGTGGTGCCGCTCACGTTCACTGTCGATGGGATTACGGTCACGAAGAACTTCACGTGGACAAAGGGTAAGGCCGGAGCTACTGGTACGGCTGCGGTCGTCTTTTCAATTTACGCGCCGAATGGAACCATCGTGCAGAACCAGAGCGGCTCTCTGCTGCTGGCGACCTCAGCCTATTCCGGTGCGACTGCCATCACCACCGGTACCTACCAATGGGCGAAGTATACCGGAGGTGAGTGGGTCAACATCAGCGGAGCCACGGATGATACATTGACGGTCTCAGGCTCGGAAATCGTGAACATCCAATCCTACCGCTGCACCATGACTTACAGCAGCAAAAACTATGTGGATGTCATCACGGTGGAGGATAAATCCGACCCGTATGTGTCCGAAATGCTCTCCATCGGCGGCTTCACGGTCAAGAACAATCTCGGCGGGCTGGTGCCCTATGTCATCGTCCGTACCAACCAGCGGGAGGTCGACCCGCTCCTGGGCAACATTTCGGAGACTGCGCCATCTTCTCCGACCAGCGGCGATTTCTGGTATCAGGTCGACCACACGGCAAAGACCGTCACGCTGATGAAGTACAACGGCTCGGCTTGGAAATCGGCCACAGAGTCACAGGAGCTGACCTATACTTGGTACGCACAGGATAAGGACGGCAACGCGGTGGCCTTCGATAAGAGTGGAAAAGTCATTTATCTCTCCGCTGCCGACATCGACAGCCTGATGACGCTGCAGTGTGACGTTTCCAACTGAGGAGGTGGTCTCATGGCTCTTTTGACCGTCTGCCAGCACACCTTCCAGAACGTCACCGCTTACGAGGAGGCGGTCGAGGATGTTGCCGCTCTGAAGGTCAATGTGCAGGAATGCTACACCGAAATCACCAAGACCTCGGAGCAGATACAGTCCTCTGTCCGGGAAACCTACATCTCAAAGTCGGAGATGGAGACGATACAGCAGGATTTCCAGACATCCATCACGGAGAGCAGCACAGAAATCCGCATGGACTTTCAATCTTCTCTGGATGTGGTCTCCGGGCAGGTTTCCGAGAATCAGGCGCTGCTGGAGGAATACATCCGTTTCAGGGGCGCTCTCATCGAGCTCGGCAAGGTGGGTAATGCCTTCACCGCCGAGCTGTCCAATGAACAGCTGGCCTTCAAAGAAAACGGCCAGACCATCGCATACATTTCAAACCAGTCACTGGTCATCACCAATGCGGAGATTCGCAACAAGCTCTCCCTTGGAAATGAAGACCGTGGCTGGTTTGATTTTATCCCAAGAACATCCGGCAACCTCTCCATCGTCTGGAGAGCCCCGGCATCTTAAGGAGGTGACGGCACATGGCTTCCAGTGGTTCCTTCTCCGGCTCCATCTGTAGCGGCCACTATGTGCTCCGCATTGACTGGTCGCAGGCGCAGAATGTGTCGGCGAATACCAGTACCATCACAGCAAAAATCTATCTGGTCAATGACTGGCGTCTGGACATTGGCGCTCGTACCGCCAATACCATAAGCATCGGTGGCACCTCGCAGGGCTTTACATCTCCCGCCGTCACAACGACCGGAGAACATCTGCTCAACACCGTTACGCAGACCGTGACCCATGAGAGCGACGGCTCCAAGAGCATCGCCATCAGCGCGGTCTTCAGCTTTGCGGCGACCATCTCCGGCACTTACTATTCCACGATTTCTGCCAGCGCCAATATCACGCTGGATTCGATTCCCCGCGCCTCGGATGTGAGTATGCCCACCGGGACGATGGGAAGCTCTGTGGCGATTACCATCACTCCGGCGTCCAGCTCATTCACGCACACGCTCACCTATACCTTTGGCTCTCTGTCGGGGACGATTTCGACAAAGACGACCGCCACGACGGTAAACTGGACGCCTGCGCTCACGATGGCGAATCAACTGCCGAATGCCACATCAGGGACGGGCACCCTCAAATGCACCACCTACAGCGGCAATACAGCAGTCGGCTCCAAGTCGATAACCATCACCTTAAAGGTTCCCACGACGGTAGTTCCGAGCCTGACCAGCCTGACAGCAGCGCGGGTCAACGGCACCGTCCCTTCGAGCTGGGGCATTTACGTGCAGACAAAGTCCAAAGCGACACTCACTATCAACGGGGCGGCAGGCTCCTATGGCTCCACGATTACAGGATACAGCATTACGGGCGGTGGCTTCTCCAGCACCAGTTCCTCCTTCACCACGGGCTTTCTGAATACCTCCGGTACGATAACCTTCACGGCGACGGTGACGGATTCCAGAGGCCGGACGTCTGCTGCAAAAACGGTGAGCATCTCCGTAGTGGCCTACAGCGCTCCGTCCTTTGCCAGCTACCTTTCCCAGCGCTGCAACAGCTCCGGTACGGTGACGAATGACGGCACCTATGTCCGGGGGCTGGTGGATTTCACCTACAGCAGCTGCTCCAGCAAGAACACCATCACTACAGCCACCTATTACAAGAAGAGCTCTGCTACCAGCTGGACAAACGCCAGCAAAGCCTTCTCCGACAATACGGCCTTTACCTTTGGCGGCAGCCTTACGACAGAAAGCTCCTATGACATCAAATATACCCTGACGGATGCGTTCACGACCATCAGCGTCATCGATACGGTCTCCACCGCATCTGTGGTCATGGACTTCAAAGCCGGAGGGACAGGCGTGGCCATCGGCAAGGTGGCCGAGAACAACGGATTTGATGTCGATATGGCTACCGAGTTCCGAAGCACGGTCAAAATCGATGGAACAGCGACCTTCGGTGGAGATGTTGTCGGGATTCCCCACAGCTATTACGGAACCAGCGCAACAGCTGCCTCCACTTCCATCAAGGTCGTGACCTGCGCCCATTTCAAGAAGGAAGTCGGAGCGGTCGTGACGATTCTCATGACCTATGCCAATACGGTGGCGTCTCCGAGGCTGAACATCAACAGTACAGGGGCCAGCTATCTGAGCTATGGCAATGTAACGAAATCTGGTGCCTATCGCTGGCTTGCGGGGAGTATGCTCACGGTCATGTACACAGGAAGCTATTACGAGGTTCTGTCGATTGGCGCGACCTGGGTACCGACTGTGGCCGGAGCAAGCACGACATATAACGCGAGAGAAGGCTACTTCACCTACACTGGCGGCGTCGTGACGCTTTCTTTTACGGCAAACGGGAGCTTCCTCAGCACGACCACAACCTCTACTGCGCTGGAGGTTACCGGCTTTCCCTTCACGAACGCCAGCGCAGGCGTAGCGGCAGGCGGCGGTGTGGCATACGGGGCGTATCTCGGTACGAACGCGACCTCACATTTTCATGGATGGGTCATCTCATCTGGGGCTTCGGCTATCAGCGGCAGGAATGGAACTAAGAGTGCCGCCAATCTGCAGATGCTCGGCTATCTCTATAACAATCCATCCACCAATTTCAACCTGTCCGGAACGATACAAATGCGCGTGATTTAAGGAGGAGAACATCATGAAAGAATTCTGGAACACCATTCAACTTGTATTTGCGGCCATCGGCGGCTGGCTGGGCTACTTCCTCGGCGGCTGCGATGGCCTGCTCATTGCGCTCGTGGTCTTCGTCGTTGTGGACTACCTTACCGGCGTCATGTGCGCCATCGCAGACCACAAGCTCTCCAGCGCTGTCGGCTTCAAGGGCATCTGCCGCAAGGTGCTCATTTTCCTGCTGGTGGGTATCGCCAACATCCTCGATGTGCAGGTCATCGGAAGCGGCTCTGTTCTGCGCACGGCAGTCATCTTTTTCTACATCTCGAATGAAGGCGTCTCTCTCGTGGAGAATGCCGCGCACCTCGGCCTGCCCGTACCGGACAAGCTGAAAGATGTGCTGGAGCAGCTCCACGACCGTGACGGAAAGGAGGGCCAGTAACATGGCATATACAAACAGTTCGCTCGTATCATTCACCCAGCTCAGTCCGAATCACTCCGGCCAGCGCACTCACGCCGTTGACCGTATCACGCCTCACTGCGTGGTTGGCCAGTGCAGCGTAGAGACCCTGGGCCGGCTTTTTCTGCCCACATCCCGGCAGGCAAGCTGCAATTATGGCATTGGTGTAGATGGCCGTGTCGGAATGTATGTCGAGGAGAAGAACCGCTCGTGGTGCTCCTCCTCCAACGCCAACGACCAGCGGGCAGTCACCATCGAGTGCGCTTCCGACACCACGGCTCCTTACGCCTTCAAGGATGTGGTCTACCAGAAGCTCATCACCCTCTGCATCGACATCTGTAAGCGGAACGGCAAGAAGAAGCTCCTGTGGCTCGGAGACAAAGATAAGACGCTGAACTACAGCCCTGCAGCCGATGAGATGGTGCTGACCGTCCACCGATGGTTTGCAAACAAATCCTGTCCCGGCGACTGGATGTATGCACGGATGGGCGACCTTGCCTCGAAGGTCACAGCGGCCCTTAGTGGCACGGTCACTACACAGAAGCAGCTCTATCGCGTCCGCGAGACGTGGTCGGATTCTAAATCGCAGAAGGGCGCTTATAAAATCCTTGCCAATGCAAAAGCGTGTGCTGATAAGAATCCGGGATACTCCGTTTTCGATACTGACGGGAATGCCGTCTACACATCCGAGACAGACTCTGCCGGTGTTCCCGGTGATACCACCTTCAAGGTTCGGGTGTCTGTTCCTGACCTGAACATCCGCTCCGGGCCGGGGACAAACTATGCAGCCACCGGTCGTTTCACCGGAGCTGGGGTCTTCACCATCACTGCTGTGCAGTCCGGGCAGGGCTCCAGTACCGGCTGGGGCAAGCTCAAGTCTGGCGCGGGCTGGATTGCGCTGGATTACGCCAAGCGCGTATAATCGCATAAACCATTCTGGGCCTATGGGAAAAATCCTGTAGGCCCCTTTTTCTATTTTTGATACAAATATCCGCTCAAAACGGCCTCCCACCTTCAGTGGGAACTGAAGGATAAGCCTTCGGATTGGAGGTCGCTATGACAAACGAACAGAAATACAAAATCGCGGAGCTCCGCCAGTCCGGGTACGGATACGCCAATATTGCTGATGCGCTCGGCCTGACCAAGAATCAGGTCTCTGCCTACTGCCGCAGGGCAGGGCTTACCGGCACCAAGGCCGCTGTGGGCACGACCGATGTTCCTGCTTCAAACTGCTGCCGTAACTGTGGCAAGCCGCTGATGCAGGTCGCCGGGAGGAAGCCTGTCAAGTTCTGCTCAGAAGCCTGCCGCATCCACTGGTGGAATACGCATCCGGATGCTGTGGATAAAAAGGCGTTCTACGATTTCACATGCGCTTGCTGCGGGAAGCCCTTCCGGGCCTATGGCAATTCCCAGCGGAAATACTGCTGCCATGCCTGCTATGTTCAGGCTCGGTTCCGAGGTGGTGATGGCCATGACTGAGGAGCAATTCGACCGGGAGAAACGGTATCAGGCCAGCATGAATATGTTCCGGACGATGCTGAAAAACGGCCTCATCACTGAGGAGCAATACGCCATAATTGATACAAAAATGCTGGAAAAATATCGGCCATTATTGGGGACATTATTTTCAGAATCTACTTGCTATTCCGGGCTTTCAGAGCGATGTATAGTACCGGAAAGGAGCTGATTTCATGCGAAAAGTAAGCAAAATCGAGCCGATTTCTCCATCGCTCCCGACCCGCAAGAAGGTCGCTGCATACGCCAGAGTTTCGATGGAGACCGAACGGCTCAACCACTCCCTGTCAGCGCAGGTCAGCTATTACAGCAATCTGATTCAGAGCAATCCGGAATGGGAATACGCTGGCGTCTATGCGGACAACGCGGTCACCGGCACAAAGTCCTCCAGCCGCGAGGAATTCCAGCGGATGCTGGAGGACTGTGAAGCTGGGAAAATCGATATCATCCTCACGAAGAGCATCTCAAGATTCGCCCGGAACACAGTCGACCTGCTGGAGACTGTCCGCCACCTGAAGGAGCTGGGCATCGAGGTTCGGTTCGAGAAGGAGCACATCAATTCCCTGAGCGGTGATGGCGAGGTCATGCTCACCTTACTGGCATCCTTTGCGCAGGAGGAGGTCAGGAGCCTCTCGGAGAACGTGAAATGGGGCACCCGGAAGCGCTTTGAGCAGGGCATTCCCAACGGGCGGTTCTTGATTTACGGCTACCGTTGGGAGGGCGACCATCTGGTCGTCGAGCCGGAGGAGGCCAAAATCGTCCGGCTCATCTACGACAATTTCCTGAAGGGCCTCTCGGCAGAGGCGACGGAAAAACAGTTGGAGGAGATGGGCGTGAAGTCCATGAAGGGAATGCATTTTCCCAACAGCTCCATTCGGGCCATCCTCAAAAACATCACCTACACCGGGAACCTGCTCTTTCAGAAGGAATACACCCTTGACCCTATCAGCAAAAAGACCCGCAAGAACCATGGTGAGCTGCCTCAGTATTTCGTGGAAAACACCCACGAGGCCATCATCCCTACGGAGACCTATCAGGCGGTGCAGGCTGAGATTGCACGGCGGCGTGAGCTTGGCGCTCTGGCCAACTGGAGCATCAACACCAGCTGCTTCACCTCGAAAATCAAATGCGGTCTTTGTGGTGCCAGTTTTGTACGCAACACCCGGAAGAACCGGGCCAAGACCAGTCAGCTGGGGGAACGTTACACTTTCTACGGCTGCGGCACAAACAAGCGTAAGGGAGAACACTGTTCCTCCGGCACGATACGCGAGGATGTTCTGAAAGAGGAATGCGCCAAGGCGCTCGGCCTTCCGGAATTTGACGAGGAGACCTTCTCAGAACGGGTCGAAAAGATTACGATTCCAACCACCGGCACGATGCTCTTCGAGTTTACCGATGGAACCGCCCTTGAGCATCACTGGAGCCGGAATGCAAAAAAGGAAAGCTGGACAGCAGAACGGCGCAAGGCGGTCAGTGAGTACCGGCGCAGTCGGGAGACCGGATGGAAATGCTATCACACCTTCACCCACTTCATCAAATGCGGTCGCTGCGGAGCGAATTACCGCTGCCAGACGCACAAGCGTGTGGATGGGACGGTAGTACGTTCCTGGTACTGTTCGTCGCCGACAGCGGTGGGCTGCTCCAAGGTCGGCATCCGGGAGGACACGCTCAAGGCGCTCATTGCAGATGTGATGGGCCTGCCGGAGTTTGACGAGGAGCTTTTCAATCAGCAGCTGGCTTACGCGACGGTGCCCGCAGACAATCAGATTGTCTTTCACTTCCGGGATGGGCGCGAGGTTTCCAGAACCTTCGTCCAGAAGCGCCAGATGCCGCGCCAGACTGAGGAGAGGAAGAAGCACATGAGCGAGGTCATGAAAGCGAAATGGAGGGAACGCCATGCCGAAAACGACTAAGAAGATTACCACCATCCCGGCTACGCTGACCCGCTTCACAGCTACGCCTATCACGGAGCAGAAAAAGCGCCGGGTCGCCGGTTATGCGCGTGTTTCCACTGACCACGATGACCAGTTCACCAGCTATGAGGCCCAGATTGATTATTACACCAATTACATCAAGAGCCGGGACGATTGGGAGTTCGTCGACGTCTATACGGACGCAGGCATCACGGGCACCAGCACCAAGCACCGCGAGGGCTTCAAACGCATGGTCGCGGATGCGCTGGCCGGAAAAATCGACCTTATCGTGACCAAGAGCGTCAGCCGGTTTGCCCGGAACACGGTGGACAGCCTGACTACCATTCGCCAGCTCAAGGAAAACGGCATCGAGTGCTATTTTGAGAAAGAGAATATATGGACGTTCGACGGGAAGGGCGAGCTGCTCCTGACCATCATGTCCTCGCTGGCGCAGGAGGAAAGCCGGAGCATTTCTGAAAACTGCACCTGGGGCCAGCGGAAGCGCTTTGCAGACGGCAAGGTCACGGTTCCCTTCAACCGGTTCCTCGGCTACGACCGTGGGCCGGACGGCAATCTGGAGGTCAACCGGGAGCAGGCGGCCATTGTTCAGCGCATCTACGCCATGTTCCTTCAGGGCATGACCTACAACGGCATCGCCCAACAGCTCACGGATGACGGAATTTTGTCTCCCGGAGGGAAGCCTAAGTGGAATACCTCGGCAGTCAAAAGCATCCTGTCGAACGAGAAATACAAGGGCTGCGCTCTCCTGCAAAAGACTTACACTGTCGATTACCTGACGAAGAAAAAGAAGGTCAATGAGGGAGAAATCCCGCAATACTATGTGGAGGACAACCACGAGGCCATTATCGACCCGGACACCTTCGAGATGGTGCAGCGGGAGATGGAGAAGCGCGGCAAGGGCCGGAAGTACCACAGTGGCGTCCATACCTTCTCCAGTAAAATCCGTTGCGGCGAGTGCGGCAGCTGGTACGGCTCAAAGGTATGGCACTCCAACAGCAAGTACCGGAAGGTCATCTGGCAGTGCAATCACAAATTCGACGGCGACAAGCATTGCAGCACTCCGCACCTGACCGATGACATCATCCAGCAGGCTTTCCTGTCAGCGGCAAATAAGCTGCTGGCCACCAAGGATACGGTCATCGCGGATGGCCGGGAAATGATGGCCCTGCTCTTTGACACCACCGACTTGGAGCGGGAGCAGGAAGAACTCCAGCAGGAGACGCAGATGGTCTCCGACATGGTTCAGCAGTGCATCTACGAAAACGCACACGTTGCCCTCGACCAGACCGAGTACCAGAAACGCTACGACGGCCTGACCGAGCGATTCGAGAAGGCCAAGGCCCGACTGGACGCGGTCACGGCAGAAATCCATCAGATTCAGACCCAGCGGGCCAGCATTGAGGATTTCCTGAAAGCCTTTGCAGCCATGCCGGATGAACTGACCGAATTCACGCTGGAGAGCTGGCACGGGTTGGTGGACTACGGCACTGTCTACGCTGCTGATGACATCCGCTTTACCTTCAAAAACGGGCAGGAGGTAAAAGCGTAAGTCAATTATGTATATAAACGCCTCACTACTGGTTTCTTACCAGTGGTGAGGCGCTTTCTTATGCTCATAACATGTCTAACGTTATTTCTTCTACTGCCTGAATGTATTCTGAAGGGAGAATCTCATCATCAGCAACTCGTATGATAGGATTATCATCATCTATGCTTGGCGCCTCTCCATCTTCGTAAATCATTATTCTGTATGCCATCTGATGAATTAAGTACCAAATTATATCGTGCTGCTCAAGAGACTCATGCCCATCAATAATCACGCTCTCGAGCGGTAAGATACAACGGAAACAAAAATATGTACTATGCCGTTTATAGTTTTCAAGAAGGTTGTCATCGCACATATATTCTGCCAAAGTTGATAAGAATTCCGGCCCATCAAACAAGCTACGAGCATACAGATTCTTCATCAGACAATCTCCAAACGCAAGCCCATTAAAGCAGTAGTCAGCGTCTATCGAATTTCGGCCCAACCGATTTGCAAGCAGGCTTGCACACGGCTCATTACCGGCTTCTGGGAAATACTCTATCCCATTATACTTGAAAGCCAAATGTCCATCTTCTTCAAAAAACTCATAGCCGCTGTCATTCAAAAATGATGACATTGGATTGTCACTGAGAAGCAAGTCCTTTAGGTTATATATTCTAAAGTCCGGTGCTGTATTGTTAATCCGCCTTGAAAAGTGGAAGCACATTACGCCATCAATCTGTTCGGTTACTTCAATGCTTTCTAAAAAAGCATCGAGCTCTTCTGTAAAAATATCGGCATTGAACAGTCCGCGAGATTTTGCCTGAGTATTATCAGCTGCTTCCTTTATAAACTCAACAAGTTCCTCGCAAGAAATATCAAAATAGTGTGCAAGACTTTCTTTCATAGTATCGACTGTTCGAGTATCAAAAACCATATCTTTTCTCTTGCCTCATTTTCGCTAAAGTTTCTAGCATGTGTTTCCCGATGGCTTCAGGGTCACGGTTTAACCCTTCGCATATCAGCCTAAGTCCATCAGGGGTTAAAATCCTTCCGTGGTCTCTATCATAACACAGACTCTTGTACTCTTCGTATTCTTTCTTTGAAATTGTAGGCATCACAAAACCTCCCGAAGATAAAAATAGCGTCGATTTCAGAAAACCGACACCCCTAATCAGACCGACACCCCTTTGACCCCTGCGACACCCCTTTGGTCAGGCCGCTGTGCGTTGTATCAAATTTTGCGTCTTTATTTCATACAGGATACCGTGATATGGCTCGATCATCTCCGCGATCAAATTGACGATGCATTTTGGCGTGTAGAATTCGCCCTTGCCTTTACCTTCCGCAAGAGCAAACTTCCCGAGGAAGTATTCGTAGACTCGTCCAATGATGTCATTTTCCTCGTCATCCGTGTTAATCTTGTCAATCTCATCAAGGAGAGAGGCGAGCTTGTTGGTGTCTATGGTAAGGCGAGAATAGTAATTGTCCGGCAAGGCGCCTTTTAATGCAGGGTTCGTCTTTTCGATGGTATAGAGAGCCGTGTCGATCTTCAACGCGATATCGTCCTGCTTGGCGTTCTCCATGATGTATGACCATCTGCTTTCCGGGGGCAGATAGAATACGTTGTCTTTGGTATACGCGAAAGTCTTTTCGATTTGTGCCTCATATCCGGCTGCAATCAGCTTTTTTCTCTGTGCCTCAAACTTGTCACTGGCAAACTTTAAGAAGAAAAGACTCAACACCACGTGCTTGTATTCTGCTGGTTCGACAGAGCCACGGAGCTTGTCCGCAGATTTCCAGAGAGCTTCCTCCATCGAAATTTCTTTTTTAGGTTTAGCTGCTGCTCTTGCCATTTACGCTTCCTCGCTTTCAAATATCTGTTGTAGTGCCGTAAGCGGTCGCCATTAGTCTTCTTCGATTACTTCCATCAGGTCCCCAATATCACAGTGAAAGACCTTGCAAAGATTCATCATAACTTCCATGCTGACCGGAAGATCACGATTCAACTTGGTCATAGCATAGGAACTAATCTCAGCTGCTTTCGCAAGCTCACTCTTCTTCATTTTATTGTCTTTCATTAGACGCCACAGCTTATCGTAACGAACCTTCATATGATACCTCCATATAGCATGGATTAGGGCCACCAACTCGTGGTTACAAAAACGCACAATACATTATACCACATTCCATCTCTTTTTTCAATGGATTTGGCTGATATTCGCATTATGCAAAGAAAAGGTGCGGCAAAATGGTCGCACCTTTTCTCGTTGAGAGTGTAGTTGTGCATGTGAGAAGGAGTTATGGGCACATATTGCGATAGCTATTTAGCAATGTTGAATATTGTCAGCCCATGTTCAGAGGCATAATTGACAGTATAAAATGTGCCGCCTGTTTTCTCGGTAAGAAAACAAATACATCTCCCTCCTATCGTTTCAAAGACTGCTATTGTTCGGTCCTTCCCGAAAAACTTCGGTACTATGACCTCTGCTGACTTCTTGCAACCCAGCCGTACATCACTGCACGGGTTAGGCGGGTGTCAATCTGTCTGTCCTTCACCTCAGCTGCAAGACCTCCCCGATTAAGAGCAGTAACCTTCCTCTCATATATCTGCCGCATTTACACCACAGGATTCGGGCAGTATGGGACTTTGTCTTGTTTGGCAGACTCATCCGTCCTGTATATGCCTTATATGCGGTTTCTGTTCGTCAGACCGAGAGTTTGCTTTAGGCTTACTTCAGATTCCACCTCACGATGGACACCCTTGCCATCAGCTAACACTTCCTACTGCCAAGCGTGTAGCGGACTTTCACCGCCAAGTTACTGCCCATTTCGGGCAAACCAAAAAAAGCCCGCTGATTTTACTCAGCGGGCAAACAGATAGGATATGTACAGCAGGTTCGATCTCGAACAGGCTGAAAACAAAAAAGAGACCCACTACCGTATGATAGTGAGTCTCTTGCAGATTAACGATGATTTATGCCATACCATGAGGAATCGCATTTTTTTGCCTTCCGATTTGGAGATCAAAAGGTGATTTTTGGTGACTAAATTGGTGATTCGAGCCGATTTTAGCTCCTCAATCAATACAGCTTAGCACCCGCCGGGATGTGGGGATCAACCATCAGAAGATGGAGTTTCTCCTCCTCGCCTTCCTTATGAACGGCGGAGAGCAACATGCCGCAGGACTCAATGCCCATCATCGCTCTGGGAGGCAGATTCGTGATGGCGATGCAGGTCTTTCCGACCAGCTCTTCCGGCTCATAATATGCGTGAATACCGCTCAAAATCGTCCTTTTCTCGTCAGAACCGTCATCCAGAGTAAACTTCAGAAGCTTTTTGGACTTCTTGACGGCTTCGCATTCGAGTACCTTCACAGCCCGGAAATCGGACTTGGAGAAGGTCTCAAAGTCCACCTGATCCTGGAACAGGGGCTCGATCACGACGTTGGAAAAGTCGATCTTTTCCTCGACGACAGGAGCCGCTTCAACGGGCTTTTCTTCCGCCATGGTCTCGGCCTTTTCGGTCTTATCCTTGTCCAAAGGTTTCATTGTCGGGAACAGGATCACGTCGCGGATGGAGCTTGCGCCGCACAGCAGCATGGCGCAGCGGTCAATGCCGAAGCCCAGACCGCCGGTGGGCGGCATGCCGTATTCGAGCGCCATGACGAAGTCCTCGTCCATCATGTTGGCCTCTTCGTCGCCGTGCGCGCGCTTTTCGGCCTGCGCCTTGAAGCGCTGGTACTGGTCGATGGGGTCATTGAGCTCGGAGAAGGCGTTGCCCATCTCGCAGCCGCAGATGAACATCTCATAGCGCTCGGTGAGCGCGGGCTGCTCGGGGCTGCGCTTGGCCAGCGGGCTGACCTCGACCGGGTACATGGTGATGAACGTCGGCTGAATGAGTGTGGCCTCGACCTTCTGGTCAAACGTCTCATAGAGCGCGTTGCCCCACGTGTGGGCGACATTTTCCATGTCCACGCCCACGCTCTTGGCAAGGGCGACCGCCGCGTCCGCGTCGCCAATGATGGCCATAAAGTCGGCCCCCGTGACGTCCTTGACGGCGTCGGCCATGGTCACGCGGCGCCAGCTCGGCGTGAGGTCGACATCATGGCCCAGCCACTGGAGCTGATACGTGCCGAGGATCTCCTTGGCCGCGCCGGAGAGGATGCCCTCGAGGATGTCCATCATGCCGTCGAGATTGGTGTAGGCCTGATAGAGCTCACAAGTCGTGAACTCCGGGTTGTGCTTGGTGTCCATTCCCTCGTTGCGGAAGATGCGGCCGACCTCGTACACGCGCTCAATGCCGCCGACGATCAGGCGCTTGAGGTGCAGCTCGGTCGCAATGCGCATATACATATCAATATCGAGCGTGTTGTGGTGCGTGATGAACGGACGCGCCGTCGCGCCGCCGGCGATGGGGCTGAGCACGGGGGTCTCGACCTCCATGAAGCCCAGGCCGTCCAGATAGCGGCGCAGGTAGGCCACGAACTGGCTGCGGATCTGGAAATTGCGCTTGCTCTCGGGGTTCATGATGAGATCCACGTAGCGCTGGCGGTAGCGCAGCTCCGTGTTCGTCATGCCGTGGAACTTCTCCGGCAGCGGGCGCAGGGACTTGCTGAGCAGCGTGACCTGCTGCACATGAATGGAGATCTCCCCCGTCTTGGTCTTGAACGCATAGCCGCTCACGCCGATGATGTCGCCGATGTCATACTTACGGAAATCGGCAAACTCCTGCTCCGTCACGGCATCCTTGCGGACGTAGAGCTGGATCTGGCCGCGGTCGTCCTGAATGTCGCAGAAGATGGCCTTGCCCATGCCGCGCTTGGACATGATACGGCCGGCGGCCTGCAGCGTTTTGCCGTCATAGGCATCAAAATCATTCTTGATGTCGGCCGAATAGGCGCTGCGCGCAAAACGTGTCTGTGTGAAGGGATCGCGCCCGGCGTCCTGCAGTGCCTTGAGCTTGTCGCGGCGCACCTGAAGGATCTCGGACAGGGACGGCTCTGCCGCCGCCTGCTGGTTCTTTCTCTCTTCGTTCATGATGGACTCCTCAGTCTTCGTTTACGACGGCGATGATCTTGAACTGCAGCTCGCCGACCGGGGCTGCGACCGTGACGGTCTCGCCGACTTTGTGGCCCTTGAGCGCAAAGCCGAACGGGCTGTCGTCCGAAATGCAGCCTTCCATGGGGTTGGCCTCCTGCGAGCCGACAATGGTGTACTCCTCTTCCACGTCCTCATCGACATCGAGCACGCGCACGCGGCTGCCGATGGTCACGACGTCCGCCGCGACTTCGACCTTCTCCACGACCTCGGCGTTCTCGATCAGGTCCGTGATCTCGGCAATGCGGGAGTAGAGCTTGCCCTGCTCCGTTTTGGCCTCGTCGTACTCGCTGTTTTCCGACAGGTCACCGAACGAGCGCGCCTCCTTGATGAGCTCCGCGACTTCCTTCTCGCGGGTCGTCTCGAGGTAGTGCAGTTCTTCCTTGAGCGCGTCCAGACGCTCCTGACTCATCTTATATCTGCTGTCGATCGCCATAATCCGTCTCCTTATATCATTGAAATTTTCGTATATACGATTTTGATTCAGCGCAGCGCGGCGATGGCCGCCTCGAGCTGCGCATCGACCTCGCTGTCCGCGGCCGGGGCCACGACGATATCCGGCACAAGGCCGCCCTGCTCGGACAGGTCCACGCGGTTGGGCGTGAGATATTTCCGGCTCGAGATGTGCACGGCGCTGCCGTCCGGGAGCGCGATGGTCGTCTGGCTGCGGCCCTTGCCGGTCGTGTTCTGGCCGACGATGGTCGCCCAGTCATACTCCTGCAGCGCGGCCGCGAAAAACTCCGCCGCACTGTAGGTGTTGCCGTTGACGATGACCGCCATCGGCACCTTGACGCAGACGCTGTCGCTCTGCGTGACGGTCTCTTTCCCGCTGCCGTCGACGCTCACGAACAGATCGCCCTGCGGCAGCAGGTGATCCAGGATCGTGATGAGCTCCGAGAGCAGGCCGCCGGGGTTATCGCGCAGGTCGAACACGAGCGACTTTGCGCCGAGGTCGAGCAGCTTATCGACCGCCTGCACGGCACGGCTGCCGCCGCCGGTCTCAAAGTTGCGGATCTGGATATAGCCAACGCCGTTGTCCATGAGCTTATACGTCACGGGGTCGGTATAAATGACCGTGCAGTCGAGTGTGACGGTCTGGCTCTTGCCGGCGGAATCCTGGATGGTGAGCTTGAGCGTCTTGTTGAGCTTGGCGCGGATGGTGCTCTGCACGTCCGAGAGCGTCTTGCCCGTGACATCCTCCCCGTCAATCGCCATGATGATGTCGCCCTGCTTGAGGCCGGCTTTCGCCGCGGGCGAATCGCTCGTCACCGCCGTGATGCGAAAGCCCTTCGTCTTATCGTCGAGCTGAATCGTCACTCCGATGCCGGCGTACTCATTGTTGGAGTACATCTGATAGGCCTTGTATTCCTCGGCCGTCATATAGTAGCTCCATTTATCGCCGATAGCACTGATGATCGCGCTTGACGAAGCGTCGCTGATGGCCGTGTCGTCCGCGTCGCCGATATAGTCTTTGTCCACGACCTGCTTGACCTGTGCAAACTTCAGCGCGAGCTTATAGTTGCTGCTGCCGCCGAATTTGCCGACGAAGATCAGCGACGTGACCAGTGCAGTGACCAGAATGCAGATCACACAGGCAAGAATACTCGCCTTCCAGCCGCGCATTCTGCCGCTTTTTCTGCGGGCGGGCACTTTTTCCGGTGCCTGTTCCTGTGGCTTGTGTTCGTCCATGCTATCCCTCCGGATCCATTTGCTGCCCGCACCGGGCAGCCCCCAATGCAGCAGACGAGCCGGGCAGCCATTTTCCGGCCGCCCGGCAGTTTCATTCAGTCAAAATATGTCCGATCAGCTCGCATAGTTGAGCGGGTTCTGGCGCACGCCGTTGACCGTGACCTCCCAGTGCAGATGCGGGCCGGTGGAGTTGCCGGTCGAGCCGACATAGCCGATCGTCTGGCCCTTGGAGACCTTCTGGCCGGCGGACACTGCGATGGAGCTCATGTGGCCGTAGAGCGTGGTGATGCCGTTGCCATGGTTGATGACGACACAATTGCCGTAGCCGGACACGGAGCCAGCCGTGATGACCGTGCCGCCGTCGGCCGCAACGATGGTCGCGCCGTAGCTCGCGCCGATGTCCACGCCGGAGTGGTACTTCTGCGTCTTGTAGATCGGGTGGTAGCGCCAGCCGAACTGCGAGGTGATGTAGTGGCAGGACGGGCACGGCCACATCATGGTGCCGGTGGAGCCGTTGGCTTTGCCCGGGTCATAATTCGGGTTTTGCTGTTGCTGCTGCTGCTCCTGGCGGCGCAGATCCGCGACCTGCTTGTCGATCTGCGACTGGACGTTTTTCTGCTGCTGCTCATACTGGTCGTAGACGCTCTTGTAGGCGTTGATATCCGATTCCAGACTGGCCAGCAGCGAATTGGCCTCCGCAACCTTCTGCTGCAGCGCGACCTGCTTGGTCTCGAGCTCGGACTGCTTATCCTGCAGCTCGGTGCGGGCATCCTCGAGCTCCGCCTTGACGGTCTCGACCTTTTCACGGGCGGCCGTCATGTCGGCCTGCACCTGCTTATTATATGCAATGACCTCACCGACCATGTCCATGCGGGCAAGGAGGTCGGACAGGCTGGTCGCCTCGAGCAGGATGGCGATGTAGGACATCTGGCCGTACTCCTCGAGGTGGCGCACACAGCTGCGGAAGCGGACCGTCTGGGCCTCTTCTTCCTGCTTGGCAGCCTCGAGCTCAACGCCCTTGTCCTCGATCTGCTGGTCGTAGGCCGTGATCTGCTCCTTGACGAGCTCGATCTCTTGCTGGGCCAGATCGTTTTCCTGGTCGAGCGCGGCTTTCTGATCCACCACGCTGGCTTTCTTGGAGCGCAGGTTGTTGATGAGCTTCTGCTGCTCTTTCTGCTTGGCCTGCAGCTCTTTGCGCTGCTGCGTGAGCTGGTTGATCTCCGACTGAGACGCCGCGCTGGCGTTGGTCGGGATCAGCGCTGTCATAAGCGAGATGATAAAGATCAGCGCGAGCAGCACACAAATGACGGATCGAACGACTTTGCGGTTCATCTTCATTCGATTTCCTCCTTAGACTTTCAGATAGTTGCGAATGGCCGTGAGGCCGCCGAACACGCCGACGAGCACACCCACGCCGAGGAACACCAGCAGCAGCGGCAGCGACACGGATGCAAACGGGAGCACCGTGATGATACCGGCCGCCATGGTGGACATGATCTTGCTGACGATCAGGCTGTAGAGCCCCCACTGAAGCAGGAACGCGACCAGACCGCCGACCAGGCCGAGCACAAGGCCCTCGACCACGAACGGCAGACGGATGAAGCCATTCGTCGCACCGACCATCTTCATGATGGCGATCTCCTCGCGCCGGCCGAACGTGGCCAGCTTGATGGTGTTGGTCATAATAAACAGGGACACCGCGATGAGGATCACGATCAAAACGACGGAGACCACGCTCACAATGTTCCGGAACGTGATGAAGTTTTCCGCATAGTCCAGGTGCGCCGTGACATCGGCAATGCCGTCCACATTTTTCAGCGCGGCCTGCGTGTCCTTCATGAGCGACAGGTCGTCGAGCGTCACGACGTAGCGGTGACGGAAGACCGACGCGTCAATGTTGTCAAAGAGGTCGGAGTCATACTCGGCCTCGAACGTCTGCATGGCCTGCTCGCGCGTGACGAACTCGACCGAGGCGACATTCGCCACTGCGGCGACCTTGGGCTCGATGGCCCGGGCCTCGTCCTCCGTGAGCGTCTCATCGACGTAGGCGATGACCTCGTTCTGGTTTTGCAGGCGGTCGATGTTCGCGTCAATGTTGAGCGTCAGCAGCGAGAAGCTGCCCATGATGAGCAGGCACGCGATGATGATCGTGATCGACGCGAAGGACATGAAACCGTGCGTGAAGATGTTTTTCACGCCCTGCGCCATCAGGTAGTTGAATCTATTCAGCTTCATATCCGTAGTACCCGTCCAATCCGTCACTGATGACTCTTCCGGCGTCGATGGAGATGACGCGCTTGGAAAAAGCGTCGACCAGTTCCTTTTCGTGCGTCACCACGAGGACCGTGGTGCCGAGCTCGTTGATCTTCTCCAGCAGCAGCATCAGCTCCAGGCTGCGCACCGGGTCGAGGTTGCCGGTCGGCTCGTCCGCGATGATCATGCGCGGATTGTTCACGAGCGCGCGGGCGATGGCCACGCGCTGCTGCTGCCCGCCCGAAAGCATGTCGGGGTAGGAGGCGTGCTTGTCGGCGAGCCCGACTCTGGAGAGCAGCTCCATGCCGTACGCTTCGGCCTCCTTATGGGAGAGGCCGCGCACGTTGACCGGGGCCAGCATGATGTTCTGGATGGCGGTCATGTGCGGGAACAGGTTGAACCCCTGAAACACCATGCCGATGTTCTCGCGCAT
>ERZ894196.73-NODE-73-length-40883-cov-17.638361_pt1 | contig 40883 bp, 40 predicted proteins | sample MGYA00380284_ERZ894196 | MGnify/ENA primary metagenome ERZ894196 (study PRJEB32331, sample SAMN06328427) | human gut metagenome | biome: human gut microbiome; feature: stool | host: Homo sapiens | collected 2011-10-21 ...
CAGCGGTCTTGTCAGCGCGGCCCCCGCCGCGGCTGCGGCTCCTGCCGCCGCAGCCGCGGCAGCTCCTGCGGGAGAGGCCAACAGCGTCCTGGTCATCGGCGGCGGCCCCGGCGGCTATGTGGCTGCCATCCGCGCCGCGCAGCTGGGCGGCAAGGTCACCATCATCGAGCGGGACTCCTTCGGCGGCACCTGCCTCAACCGCGGCTGCATGCCCACCAAGGCCATGCTCCACACCTCCGAGATCTATGAGGCCGCCACAAGCAGCGCTGGCATCGGCATCATCGGCAAGGACGTGGCAGTGGACTGGGAGAAGGTCCAGGGCTTCCGCGCCGGCGTCGTGGAGAAGCTCACCTCCGGCGTCAAGGCCCTGCTGCGGCTCAACAAGGTCACCTCCGTCACGGGCGAGGCCGTCTTCACCGGCCCCAAGACCGTCAAGGTGGGCGACAAGGAATACAGCGCCGAGAAGGTCATCATCTGCTCCGGCTCCTATCCCATCATTCCGGGCATCCCCGGCCTGAAGGGGAGCAAGGCCACCATCGACTCCACCGCCTGCCTGTCCCTGGACCACATTCCCGAGAGCATGGTGGTCATCGGCGGCGGCGTCATCGGCCTGGAGCTGGGCAGCGTCTACCGCCGCTACGGCTCCAGGGTCACCGTGGTCGAGATGCAGCCGCGGGTGCTGCCCCTGATGGACGGGGAGCTGACCATGCTTTGTGAGGCCAAGCTCCGGGGCGAGGGTCTGGAGATCCTCACCTCCACCTCCGTCGTTTCCGTGGAGGATACCGGCAAGGGCGCGAAGGTCAAGGTCAAGGGCCCCGACGGGGAGAAGGTCCTGGATGCCGAGAAGATCCTGGTGGCCGTCGGCCGCGGCCCCAACACCAAAGACCTCGGCCTGGACAAGGCGGGCATCACGGTCAAGGACGGCTTCATCCAGACCAACGAGAAGCAGGAGACCAATGTCCCCGGCGTCTACGCCGTGGGCGACTGCACCGGCAAACTCATGCTTGCCCATGCGGCCATGGCCATGGGCGAGGTGGCGGCGGAGAACGCCATGGGCGGCGACCGCATCTTCAAGCCGGAGATGAGCCCCTCCTGCGCCTATGTCGGACCGGAGTTCGCAGGCGTCGGCTACACCGAGGAGCGGGCCAAGGAGCTGGGCATCGCCTATAAGGACGGCAAGTTCCCCACCAGCGGCAGCGGACGCAGCCTGGTGGCCGGACACACGGACGGCATGATCAAGATCCTGGCGGGCGAGAAGTACGGCGAGATCCTGGGCGTGCATATCCTGGCCCCCAGCGCCACGGAGCTGATCGAAGAGGCCGCCCTCGCCATCAAGCTGGAGTGCACCGTCAAGGAGTTCGTGGAAACCATCCACTGCCATCCCACCGTGGCCGAGTCCGTGCGTGAGGCGGCACTGAACATCGACAAGAAGGCCATTCATATTCCCAATAAATAAGGAGGAGACACATCATGTTGGTTGCAGCTTTCATTTTCCTTGCGCCGGGCGCGGATCCGGCAATCCACCGCAAGACCGTTGAGACCCCGGGCGTGGCGCTCACGGCTATCGGTGTGGAGACCATCGACCAGGCGGTGGCGGTCGCCAAGGAAATGGCGGACGCCGGATGCGGCGCCATCGAGCTCTGCGGCGGCTTCGGCATCCAGGGCACGGCGCTGATCGACAAGGCGGTGGCGGGCAAGGCCCGCATCGGCGCGGTCCGCTTCGACCTGCACCCCGGCCTTGACAACAAGAGCGGCGACGAGATTTTCCTGTAATTGAGAAAAGCAGGGAGCTTCCGGATTTCGGAAGCTCCCTGCGGCGAAAAAGGAGAGATCGGCATGGATGAGATCCGCGACAAAAACGCCGAGGGCGAAATCCTCGACATCTATACCCCACAACACGAGCGCACCGGACGCAGTGTGCGCCGTGGCGATCCCATCACCGGGGACGATCGCCTGCTGGTCGCCCATGTGTGCGTGCTCAACGGAAAGAATGAGTTGCTCTGTCAGCTGCGGTCCACGGCCAAGGGCCACTACGGCGGCCGCTGGGATCTGACCGCCGGGGGCTTTGTCCTGAGCGGGGAGGACCCCGAAATCTCCGCGCTGCGGGAGCTGGAGGAGGAGATGGGCCTTGCGCTGAAGCCGGAGGATCTGCGCTTCGTGTTTACCGAGCCCTTCTCGTATGTACTGGACGATTACTTCCTAGCCCGGGCGGAGGCGGACCCCGCGGCGCTCACCCTGCAGGAGGACGAGGTGGCCGACGCGCGCTGGTTCAGTCTGGATGAGGTCACCGCCATGATCGCCGACGGACGCTTCGTGGATTACCCCATTGAGGGCATCCGCCGGGTCTTCGCGCTGGCCGCGGCGCGGTAGAAGGGGAGGGACTTCATGTTAATTCTGGTGTGCAATGTGGGCAGCACGTCCCTGAAATACAAGCTCTTTGACATGCCGTGCACGGACATTCTGGTGGAAGCAAAAACCGAGCGCGTCGGCCGCAATGACGCGATCTTTACCTATCGAAACAACCAAAACGGCTTTTCGGAAAAGCTGGAGGGACTCTCCGTTCCCGGCTATGCGGACGGGATCCGGCTGTTTCTGCGCTATCTGCTGGGCGAAAAGTCCGGCGCGCTCAAAAGCATGGACGAGCTGGAAGCCATCGGCTTCAAGACCGTGCTGGCGAAAGGCTACTACGGCGTGCACGAGCTGACAGACGAGGTCCTCGCCGCCATGGAGGCTTATGTCACTGTGGCGCCGGCGCACAATCCGCCCTATATTGAGGCGATCCGCGTGTTCCGCTCCCTGCTTCCGGACAAGCTGATGGTGGGCTGCTTTGAAACGGCGTTTCACACAACCATTCCGCTGTCCCGCCGGATCTACGCCCTGCCCTATGAGTGGTACGAACAGTACGGCATCTGCCGGCTGGGCTACCACGGCGCGTCTCACGGCTATATTGCCCGTCAGATCCGAAAGCGCGCGGGCGAACACTTCCGGCTGATCTCCTGCCACATGGGCGGCAGCGGATCCATCTGCGCCATAGAAGACGGAAAGTCCGTGGACACCTCCTTCGGCTTTTCCCTGCAGACCGGCATTCCCCACGCCAACCGGGCCGGGGACATGGACGCCTGTGTGATCTCCTTCCTGCTGACCCAGGGGCTGACCATGGACCAGATCATGGAGGGAATCGGCAAAAAGGGCGGACTTCTGGGTATCTCCGGCGTCAGCAACGATTTGCGGGATATTCAGGATGCCGCCGAGAACGGCAATGAGCGGGCCGGCCTTGCCATTGACGCTTTCTGCGATTCGGTGGTGAAATACATCGGCGCGTTTTACGCGGAGCTTGGCGGCATGGACTATCTGGTTTTTACCGGCGGCATCGGGGAAAACTCCGTGCTCGTCCGTGAAAAAATCTGCTCGCGCCTTTCCTGCCTCGGTGTGAAGTTTGACCGGGAAGCCAATCTGGCTGTTCGCGGAGAGGGCAGGATTTCAACATCGGATTCGCCTGCGGAGGTTCTGGTGCTTCCCACCAATGAGGAAGTCGGCATCGCGCAGATCATCCACGAAAAGGTCTCGGCGGGAGAACTGAGCCCCTAAGCCGCTGCAGAGACCGTTCCGACAAAACAAAAGGAGGCGCTCAACATGTGGAAAAGATATCTTGTTGAAATCGGCTATGGAGCCGATCTGCACGGGATGGATAGTATGGAGGCCGCTGCGCGCGCGGTCAGGGACGCCGTGTCCCACTGCTGCATGTGCGGCCTGGTGGAGACGCTGGGGGTCAAGGATCTGCGGTCTGAGATCCGCGTCAGCATGAAGATCGGCGCGCCGAATCCGGACAGTATTGACCCGGAGCCGCTGAAGAAGCTGCTGATCACCGACAATGTGGACGTGGAGGTCGTGCAGGGCGGCATGATGCTCAACGGAATCCACCGGGATGAGTTCGGGGAAGGGGATCAGATCATGATCGTGATCGCCGGACTGACCGTGTATGTGAAGGCCTGAAGGAAAGTGGGAGATGCGCGGAACACAGAACGGAGAGAGAGGAGCCTGAAAGCCTATGGAGCCGCCGATACAGGTCACCCTTGCGGCAAACGCCGGCGTTCTGCTGCGGGTCCGGAATACGTCCATTCTGATTGACGCGCTCTTTGCAGATACTTCCGGCTGCGGGCTGTCGCCGGAGACGAGGGAAAGGCTCATGTCCGATCTCCCGCCTTTTGACGAAGTGGATTACGTGCTGTTTACGCACCTGCACGAGGACCATTTCTCCGAGGACATGACCCGGACTTTTCTCCGTCGTCACACGGTGAAGGGGCTGATGCTCCCCGTGTCGGAGCGATTGGAGCGGCAGGGCTTTTTTGATTTTGTGAGAGAGACCGGAACTCCTTGTTCTGTTTTGTCCGGCCAGATCGTGAAAACCGTTTTTACTCTCTCGGACGAGGTGCAGGTTTCTGCGTTCCGGACCCTGCACCTGGACGAGAAGTACCACTACGTCCTGCACTTTTGCTATCTGATCGCCTGCGGGGGAAAAAGGCTCTTGTTTACATCGGATGCAGACTATACCCGGGAGACGTTTTCTTTTCTTGGGGAAGAGCCGCTGCGGGCCGCCTTTGTCAACCCCCTGTTCTTCAGCGATCTTCAGCGCAGGCGTTTCTTTCACGGCACGCTGCCGGCGGAGACGATCGTCGTGTATCATCTGCCGTTTCCGGCGGGAAACGGGGAACAGCTCCAACAGATGTTTTCCCGGAGCCTCCGTGCCTGGCCGGAGAGCGGACCGCCCGTCATTGTACTCGACCGGGAACTTCAAACAATTATGCTGTAATACGGCAAAGAGCCCGCCAAAAGGCGGGCTCTTTGCCGTATGGTGCGATTGTTCATAACGTATCTGTCATTTTCTCCCCACAGACCAAATCGGAGGACCCCCGTGAGTCCTCCGGTTTGGAAAGGAAGAAGGATTCAGCGGATGTGCAGTTTCCGCGGCTCTTACGCAAACCGCGGAAACGAAACGGAGCTGAGTTCTTCTGACGTGTTGGCCGGACTCGAATCCCCTGCGGGGACTGGGCGGCTGCGCCGCCGTCGCCGGAACCGGCCTGCGGCCGACCGGCGCGAGATTGGCACCATCGACACCAAGAGGCCCGGGCCCCGCAAAGGGGCCCGGGTCTCTTGGTGCGAGTGTTCATAACGTACTTGATAAAACATCAATGATTCCGGCGGTCGGCGCACATATTCCAAACTTTTTCGTCGGCACATTCGATTTCTCCAAAGCTTTGTTCTACAATGAAATCAAAGGAGGTCGAATCACATGAGAGCGAAGAAAAGGTATCTTTTGATTTTCGTTTGATCCAAAGACAAACTATCAAAATAGCGCAGCAAGAATCGCGATTGTCGTGGTTCTTGCTGCGCTTTTTGTTTGCGTATTGTCTTGATTCTCCCCTTCGCGCTAAATGGCAGAGGAGCTGGTAAACAAACCATCTTCTCTGCCAGTCGCATTTTAAACACAACCCTTATCCGCAGAACGGAAGAGCTCAACAGCCATGCGCAAATTGTAAAGCTTTTATGAACAATTAAAAAAGCGTGTCGTTTTTGGCGAAAAAACGTGCGGTAGAGAGGTGCGAGGCACAGACCTCCTGCACCTTTTCAACCGCATATGCATTCACTGAGACTTCAATCTTGGTATGAGCTACTGCGCCTGCCGCACGCCACGACGTCTGAAAAGATCGAGCGATCCATGCCGGGCCGAATGCAGAGATTGCTTCCTGCACAGCCATGACAGCCAAGAGGACAATGGTACTCCCGCCCAGCCACAGACATCGCAATGGGGGCGGCTCGGTCAGAACGACGGAGGGGTGAGATTCCCGTGAGGCGGCCCAGCAAGCTGCCGCTCAGTGACTTCCCGTTATGTGTGGGGCGTCGGGGACAAATAACACATAAACAACGGCTCGCAAATTCAACAACACTCTTTCTCGCTGGTCGATTTTCGTGTTCTCGCGATTCTTACCTTTTTTACGAAATCTATGCATAACATATATAGAGCGCAAGAGCGTACACCGCTCCAACGTACACGCAGAAGCCCGGAATTGGGTCCTGATACAGGATCTGATTTCGGGCTTTCGCAATATTTGATAACTGCCCCCACTTTTTGCGGTGTGGAGGGCAAAGGAGGTGACCACAATGACATAGCAAACACGACCGCAGAAGAGAAAACCAACGATTAAAAAATGAGGAGAAATGAAAAATGAAACTGAAAGAATTACAAACCATTGATGCGGAAGAACTGGCGTCGCAGCCGCTTCCGCCGCCGTCCTTCATTGTGGACGGTCTCATCCCCTACGGCCTCTGTGTACTGGCCGGTCCGAGCAAATGCGGCAAGAGCTGGCTGATGCTCTGGCTTTGTATGCGCGTTTCCCAGGGACTTCCCATCTGGGAGCGCAAAACACAGCAATGCGATGTGCTGTATCTCTGTCTGGAGGACACCTACGCTCGCATCCAGCGAAGGATGTACCGGCTGAACGAGGAATCGGTACCCGAACTGCGCCTTGGCGTCATCTCGGAAAAGCTGCATTGCGGTCTGGAGGAACAGATCGAACAGCATCTGAGCAAGTATCCGAACACGAAGCTGGTCATCATCGACACGCTGCAGAAGGTGCGAAAACCCAACTCCGCCGACAGCAACATGTACGCCGCCGATTACGAGGACATTTCCGCGCTCAAGCGCATCGCGGATCAGCGCAGCATCGCCATTGTCCTTGTCCACCATCTGCGAAAGCTCAAAGACAGCAGCGATCCGTTCAATGAGCTCAGCGGCTCTACCGGCCTCATGGGTGCCTTGGACACCTGCCTTCTGATGAAGCGCACCAATCGGGCCGAGGAAACCGCAAAGCTCCTGGTCACAGGAAGAGACATTGAGGATCAGGACCTTGTCCTCCGCTTTCATGACTGTGTCTGGGATTACATCGGAGAGGTTGATGTGCAGGAGGCGCAGCAGGAGGAAGCATATCCACCTTTTCTGCACCATCTGGTTTCCTTCATGGAAAACCGAAGCGAATGGGTCGGCAACGCAACAGAGCTGCTGTCCGCACTCTCCGAAACGGAAGTAACGCCCAAAGGAGTAGTCCGCTGTATCAGGCGGTACTACTATGATTTTCTGGAGCCGAGGGGTATCCGCTTTCGTACCAGACGGACGCCGCAGAGCCGCCTAATCATTCTGTGGCACTGCAAACAGTATGACGCAAATGACGATCGTGACGATGGAATCTCTGCCGAGAAACCGTCGTCATTTTCGTCATGATCGTCACAAGAAGCCATTCTTTTATGAAAGTTGCAGTCACATTTCTGCCACCGATTGCCTGAATTGGAACCGGGAGAGGAATCGCACACAATTTGTAGCGATTCCTTTCCCCCAAAAGTGACACCCTTTTCATGATCAGCCACGACTTAGCTGCCCGAAGGATGGGGGCGTCCCGCCCCTGTCCATAAGGGTAGCGAGCATCGGATTGTGCCGTCACAATCCATTTGACCCAGGGAGGGCCCTGAATACCCCGCTCACAAATCTGTTAGGAGGAAACCATTTTGAAACAAGAAGCCATTAAATTCACGCTCCGCCTGCCGCCGAAGCTCAAGCGCAGGCTGGAGAAACTGGCAAGGGAGCGCGGCGTTTCGCAATCTCAGTATCTCTGCGCTCTCATCGCCGGCAAATCCTCGGAGGCCATCCCGCCTAAGCAATTCTGGGATGTCATGCAGCAACTCTATGATATCCATGAAATGCTGCTGCGTGCCGCGAACCTGTCACCGCAGTTCGCCGAGGCCGCACGTCGATTGGAGCGCAAAATCGTGGAGCTGCAGGAAGCGTACACGCTGGATGAGGAGGTGCCCTGATGGCAACGACCAAACTCTGGCACATCTCCGGCAGGCTGCAGGATGTGATCGACTACGCAGAGAACCCGGACAAGACCTGCCCCATCCCGGATCTGGAGGATCTTTGGAATGCCGCACGGTATGTGCAGCGTCCAGCCGCCACCGCGGACGGCACCTATGTCACCGCCATCAACTGCACCAGAGAGACCGCCGTGCAGCAGATGATTCTGACCAAGAAGCAGTTTCACAAAACCGACGGATACATCGCCTGGCATGGCTACCAGAGCTTTAAGCCCGGCGAGGTCACACCGGAGCTGTGTCATCAGATCGGCGTGGAAACGGCAAGACACCTGTGGGGTGATCGGTTCCAGATCATCGTCACCACGCATCTGGACAAAGGCCATCTGCACAACCACTGGGTTTTCAATTCCGTGTCCTTCGTGGATGGAAAGAAGTACAACCACTCCAAGCAGGAGATCGAATGGATGCGCCGCGTGTCGGACTACTACTGTCAGGTGCACGGTCTGTCCGTCATCCCTGTGCCGCACAAGGCGCCGTCCCGTCCGGTCTATTTCGATGAAAAGGACGGCAAGCCGACCCGGTACAATGTCTATCAGGAGGATATCCGGGAAGCGCTGAAAAACAGCTTCACCATCCGAGAAGCAGAGCAGTATTTGCAGCGGCTCGGGTACATCACGGATTTCACCAGCGAGGCGCATTACCGCATCCGGCTGCCGCAGTACACGCACTTCACGCGCCTGGACACGCTGGATAAGCGCTGGGTGCCGGAGCGCCTGTATCGGTTCCTTGCATCGCATCCGAGTCAAACAAAGAAAGCGGTTGTCTGTTGGCAGACTGATGTTCCCGAGCACCTGCGCCATGTCCATTTCCCGCATCAGAAGCCATCGCGTATCTATCGGCTGTATCTGTATTACTGTTATCAGCTCGGTATTCTCCCGAAGGGAACAGCTTACAAACCCAACAGCCCCTTTCTCCGGGAAGAGCTGCGAAAGATGGATCAGTATGACAGAGAAACACGATTTCTTGGCGAAACCGGAATTGAAACCATGGATGAGCTGCAGGCGTATATCGCGAATCAACAGTCAGCGCTCAATCAGCTCACTGCTGAACGCACATCCATCCAAAACAAAATGCGCCGTGCCGATCCCGAAACGAAGGAATCGCTGCGGCAGCAGAAAACCGAAAAGACCGCGTCGATCACGGCTCTGCGTGAGCAGCTGAAGCTCGCCAAGTCCGTAGAGGCGCGGTCTTTTCATATGCAGGAAACGCTCGATTTGGTCTATGACAATGAACTGAAACAGCGGGAACAGCCCATTCCCGAACAACACAGAACACAAAGGAGTTATGAAAGATGAATACCACAACCAATATCGCAATTGCAAATCTACACCCGTTTGAGGGGCATCCGTATCAGGTGCGGGATGACGCCGAAATGGACACTCTCGTAGAGAGCATCCGGGAACACGGCATTCTCACACCGCTGATCGTCCGCCCGATGGAAGGTGCACCGAATGAATATGAAGTCATCTCCGGTCACCGGAGACTTCGCGCAGCACAGAAGGCAGGAATCTCTGAGGTTCCTGCCTTTATTCATGCTGTCAGCCGTGAGGAGGCAGCCATTCAGCTGGTGGACAGCAATCTCCATCGGGAGCACATTCTCCCGAGTGAGAAAGCCTTCGCCTACAAGCTGAAGATGGATGCCTTGAAGCAGCAGGGGCGGCGCACGGATTTAACTTCGTCGCAAGTTGCGACGAAGTTCGATGCCGCCGCTGAAATCGGCTCCGCCGCAAAAGAGAGCCGCGATACCGTTTACCGCTATATCCGCCTCACGCATATGATCCCGCCGCTGCTGGAACTGATGGACGAAGGGCGCATGGCGCTCTCAGTCGGTGTTGAGCTCTCGTATTTATCGCAACACGAGCAACGTGCCGTTGCGGATGCAATCGAGCTCTATGACTGCACGCCGTCTTACTCACAGGCATGTCGGATGCGAAAAGAGAGCGAACTGCTCTACGCGGGAGACACTGCAAAGATTGTCGCATCGGTTCTGTCCGAGCCGAAGCCAAACCAGCGGGAGCAAATCCGTCTGCGGCGGGATGATTTTCGCTCCTACTTCCCTGCCGATTATACGGATAAGCAGATCAAAGAAGACATTATTGCCGGTCTCAACCTGCTGAAAAAACAGCGCTACCGAGACCGCGACGCCAGATAAGGAGGGCTCTGAATGAACAGCGAAATTGCCTTTATCGTCGGCATTGGTCATGGCGAGCAGGAGTACACTGTCAACGGCGTCCGGTATACCGTGGCGTCCCGGTATCTCCCCGTGGACTACCGCAGGGATGACAATCAAACGTTATCCCACTGCCTGCGCCGTTATATCGGCAGCGACTTTGCAGATTTGTCAGCCTTCACGGAAGAAGGTATGCTGAAGGGTGAAGATGCCTGTTCGGCTGCCGGAAAGGAGGACTGAATGCAGTCGAAAAAGAAACAGAAGAACACTGGGATCACAGCGCTTTACTGCCGTCTGTCCAGAGACGACGGCACCGAGGGCGACAGCAATTCCATCGCCAATCAGAAGCGGATGCTTGAGAAATATGCCAAGGAAAATCACTTCGGCAACACCCGATACTATGTGGATGACGGATACACCGGCACCAATTTCAACCGTCCCAGTTTTCAGAAGCTGTTGGAGGACATTGAAATGGGCTATGTCTCCACCATCATCGTGAAGGACATGAGCCGCCTCGGGCGTGACTATCTGAAGGTCGGGTATTACACGGATACGTACTTCCCCGATCACGACATTCGCTTCATCGCCATCAACGATTGCGTTGACAGCGATGACGGAGAAAACGAACTCGCACCTTTCCGCAACGTCATGAACGAGATGTACGCCCGAGACATCAGCCGAAAGGTCCGCACCGCACACCGCATTCGCGGCAACTCCGGCGAACCGCTCTCGCAGCCGCCGTATGGGTACATGAAGGACCCGGATCATCCGAAGAAATGGATCATCGATCCGGAGGCCTCCGCGATCGTGAAGGAGATCTTCAGCATGTATCTGAACGGCAAAGGCGCAGATTCCATCGCCCACATTCTGAAAGAGCGAAAGGTGCTGACCTGCACCGCCTATTGGCGTTCCAAGGGGATCGGCAGAGGAGGCAGAAAGGTCAACGCTGATCCATACGATTGGAAGCATAATACGGTGCTCGGAATATTGTCCAGGCAGGAGTATTGCGGCGACGTGCTCAACTTCAAAACGCACTCCAAATCCTTCAAAAAGAAGGATCGCATCGACAATCCGCGCGAGGATTGGCTGGTCTTCAAAAACGTCCACGAGCCGATCATCGAACGCGATGTGTTCGAGCGGGTACAGGAGATGCTCGGCAACACCAAGCACCGTCCGCCAAAGCCCGAAAACGGCGAAAAGAATATGTTCAGCGATCTGCTCCGCTGCGCCGATTGCGGCAGCAAGCTCTGGTACCACACCAACACGATCAACAAGAACATTCACTATTTCAGCTGCTCCAACTATGTGAAGGACTACCGCGGCACCTGCGAATCCCGGCACTATATCCGCGCCGACGCCGTGGAGCAGATCGTCATGCTGGAGCTCGGTCGGCTGACCTCATACCTCCGCCACGACGAGGAGGGCTTCGCCGCCCTGCTTGCACAGAAAACGAATCAGGAAATGATCGCCGAGAGAAATCAGGCGGAAGCGGATCTGCAAAAGGCCACCATCCGCGGCGAAATGCTGGTGCATTTGTTTGAAAAGCTGTATGAGGACAACGTCGCCGGAAAGGTGACAGATGAGTGGTTTTTGCAGCTGTCTCACAAATATGAGGTCGAACGACTGGAGCTGAAAGAAAAGATCTCGGCTCTCCACGCAAGGCTTGCAGAGCTGGAAGATCAGTCGCTGAAATCCGAGTCTTTCCTCACCGCGATTCGGAAGTTCATGGAGATGAAAACGCTGACCGCTCCCCTGCTGCAGGAGCTCATCGACCACATCGACGTCTATGAGGCGCAGGGCTCAGGCAAGAGCCGCACACAGCGGATCGTGATCTATTACCGCTTCGTCGGCTATATTGAGCTGCCGGAAAGCGCCTTTCGCTGCAGCCGAGACTATCGGGCAGGCGTCCGCCAGGGCGTGGAGATCGAGTACATTCCCCGCCCGGCATAAGAAAAAGCAGCAAGGCAAAAACCTTGCTGCTGCAACAAAAAAGAGTGAAGATAACGAAATCCGTTATCTTCACTCGACATGGTCAAGCGGTGAATAACGCACTTGAGCAAGCACATTTCAAAAACGTTGAAAAAACTATGTTTTCAGGCAGAAAGCGCACGGGTTTCTCCTAAAAAAGTGAAGGAGAAACGATATGAAAAGCATTATTGAGGAGCTCTATTACGGCAATATCGACCCGCAGAACAGCGGATTCGAGGATGGCGAGAGCGTCCAGCGCGAGCTTCGGACGATCAGCGAGAACGAGGACTGGCTGACTGAGCATCTCACCGGCGAGGAAAAGAAACACTTCCTGGATTTTGCCGACGCCTGGTCAGCCTACAACGGCGACGCCACTCTGGACGGCTTCATCACCGGCTTCCGGTTGGGTGCGAGGTTTGTGATGGATACCTTCATATTGCCGGAAGCCTCGCCGCAGAACTATTTGCAAGACAAAGAATAAGACGTGCCCCTGCCTTGCTTCTGTAAGGCAGGGGCAAACTCATTCGCTGTAATACGCCGCCCAGCCGACAAAACAGCCGTCCTCCGGCATTACAAGCACACCGTCAGCGTGACCGCGCTGCTGCACCAGGATGCAGCGCCAGACCTCGCCCCTTGAGCAAAGCGCGGCGTGATCCTCAATGAACTGCCGGTCCGCGACCATGTCCGTAATGAAATTCTCATAGTCGATCTTCGCCAGCTTCACCGTCTTTACGACCTCAAATGGACGCTCCTTTTCCACCAGATGAAGCACCGTCAAGTCCTCTATCCTGCGCGGATCGCTGACGAAATAAGCTTTCCCTGATATCTCCATATCCTCACATCTCTAAATGTTGTGTACTTAAAGTGAGTACACTTTGCACATTCTATCATGTACTTGAAATAAACTCAAATTATCTTTTATCAAGTACATGGAGGGTATGGCATGGACGCGATGAAAAAGGAAAAGGATAAGCACCTCGGGCTGCGCATTGACAGCGAGCTTCACTATAAACTGCACTATATTTCTCAGTACGAGGGCCGCTCCGCCAACGGAGAAGTGATCTACCTGATCCGCAAAGCCATCGAGGAGTTCGAGAAGGAGCGCGGGAAGATCGAGAAGCAATAACCTTTCTACCAAAATACAAACATGCGCCGGAAAAACCGCTGTCAACGGTTTTCCGGCGCATGTTCAGTTCTGTCTAATCTCTTCCTTGCTTCTTTAATTATTCTCTGCTGTTCTGTTGTCAATTGATTTCGCGAATAGATCCAGTTTCTTGCAGACACTGCAGTATTAACATAAAGGTCGTTGATTTGATCTTCGCTGAGTTTGACAAAGCAATTTCTCGCTATAGGATCAACGCTCTCCTCAGGGAACATGTATAGCAGGAGTCTTGAGGTCAGAGGAAAAGCAACCGCTCTAGGCCGGTTGTGTTGTTCATCTTCTTTTGGAGACCATATCACAACCGGCCTGTCCGATGTGATAATAATGTCCTCATCTGCAATGCCGATTTGATATGCCATCCCTGTCAAGTTCCCTACTGCAGTCCTGATAATCGTATTTTTGTCCCACTCCGTATCAAGGCCCAGAGGAAGCAGATTCAGAAGAGTGAAATTTCTGGCTTCACGATCATCCATATTAGGATTTGATTTTTGCAGGTAACCAATACCCGACTCGATTGCTGCGGGATCACGATACAGCAAAGAAGTAATAAGGATTATCAGATAGCTTTTATCATCCTCAGACAGAACCGATGGACAATTCAAGCAGTTCTCGTTTTCTGACTTCGCGCAGACCGCCCGGATCACTCTGTTGGTATTGTCCTCTATTTTGCCAAATGTTTTTTCGATTGTGTTCTGCGCAATGAATGATCCATCTCTGCCTTTGATTTCATATAAGTTCTTTTCAAAACAAATGTCTTGTACGTCTACTTGAACAGGAGTCTGCTGCATTGTTTTAAGGCTAAATTGCCATATCAAAGCTTTTCCGGATTCTTTGACTTCAGAAAAACCTCGTAAATACATTCGTGGTATGAAGTGTTCTTTTTCGGTTGGATTATCTCCATTAGCCATAATTATCACCTCTTCGAGTGAGAGTTCCTGTGCTTACTCCTTGTTATGCTCCTTTTGCCGCGTGAGGATGGTCTGACAAACGCGATCCGCAATAAAGCCTCGATCACGCTGCACATAGTAGCTCAGCGGTTCTTCCAGCTCACGGCGAAGCGCTTCTTCTGTGAATTTGGGTATGTGAAACTGCGGTCCGTACAGATTCCTCGCATGGATCACCTGGCGGTTGAAGGTCGTGTTGAATGGTCGTGCTTTCGCCGAGCGGATCAGCGCGGCGGGGTCAATGTCCATCGGCGCCATCTGCACGTTGGACAGAAGCCCGGCACCGTTGTCAAAGATGGGACAATAGTCGAACTGCCCGCCCTTTTCCAGCACAGCGATATTATTCAGATGCCGGTCGTCGTTCAGAAACAGGGCATCCACCTCAAAAAGCAGCGTCAGGTATTGTGGAAACTGCTCCAAACCGGTGAGCGCTGCCGTCTCCTCGGCAAGCCACGCAATCCGCTTCTTGTCGCTGGACAGACGCGTTAAGATGTCCTTCAAGAGGAGACCTTCTCTTTTGAACAGGTGGGACAGGGTAATGATAGACTCTCCGGGTCGGAGAAAGTTCTCGCTTGAGCAGCCGCTTCTATCCCGCCCGTGAACGTTCATCCGCTCCATTCGGTAGCGGACGAAGTGGAATGGCGTGTCCGTTTCTATGCCGCTGTACTCCAACAGACGAGAAATCACCGTTTCGGCAAGACCCTCATAGCCGAACTGATCCAGTTTGTACCATCGCCCGCCGTCCTGCCATTTCTCCTGGTTGCCTTTGGAGGAGGTCTCGGCCACCTTATCGTTCGTTACAAACTGTACTGTCATCTGATCTGTCGCACCTCCATCCACTGATCGTCCTCAGCCATACGCCCCTTAGTTTTTTGAATAATGGCGAGGGGATCATATTCATCCAATCCCAGCGCCTCCAAATACTCCCGCAGTCCCGCTCGCTGCCGCGGGATGCAGCGCTCTTCCAGAAATGATTCCAGATCTGCCCATGTTGGAAGCAAGTTCTTTCCGAATGCGGTTTTTACAAGGATGTCTGTATAGTTTTCTGCGCAAAGGTCCTGCACGGTTTTGTCTGCGTAAATCAAGGTGCAGAGGGCATCGCCGTTATAGTAGCGGATCTCCATCAGCTCGTGACCCTGCGCCAAGCGTGCTGCTTTGTACTGCTCTACACGCTGTTCCGGGCGAATGGCGATCGTCTCACCGTCGAAGGAAAGGACCACTCGGCCACCCTCGCCGGCCAAACCCATAGCTGCAACCCATGCCGACGGCAAGGTCAGCTTATAGGTTTTCGATCCACTCGACGCCGTTCCGCCGGCTTTGCCGGCCGTGATTTTTCCCAGCCTCGTTTCCATGCAGATCACCTCTTGTAATTATTATATGCTATTCGTACCGAATAAACAAGAATAATTTATGGGAGATCTGCAAATCGAATCCTATATTCATTTATACGCAAATAATAGTCAAGTGCGATTTGCCGAATCGTACTTGACTATTTATATATCGTGTGCTATACTACAATTAACCTTAACATGGGGGTAGTCTACATGTTTATCGGCAGAGAGCGGGAGCTCGCCTCCCTGACTCAATTATATAATTCCGACAAATTCGAGTTCGTGGTCCTCTACGGCCGCCGGCGCGTGGGAAAAACTGCGCTCATCAACCATTTTATTGATGGCAAAAAAGCCATCTATTTCATGGGCGTCGAGAGCAACGCCAAGCAGAACTTGGAGAACTTCAGCAAAAGCATCATCGAGTATGCAAGCGGCATCGAGGCCGAGACCTCCTTCGCCTCCTTCCAGGCCGCGCTGGAGGCCGTTTTCCGCCTCTCGGAGAAGGAGCGGATTATCCTGGCCATCGACGAGTACCCTTATGTGGCCCGGGCATCCAAGAGCCTGGCCTCTACGCTGCAGTTGCTGATCGATAAGTACAAGGATCGCTCCAGGCTGATGCTGATTCTCTGCGGCTCGTCCATGTCCTATATGGAGGATCATGTGCTGGCCTATAAGGCACCGCTGTACGGCAGACGCACGGCGCAGATCAAGCTGCAGCCCTTCGACTTTGAGGAGGCCTGCCGGTATTTCGGCAACTTCTCCGCCGAGGAGAAGGCCCTTGCCTACGGGATCGTGGGCGGAACGCCGCAGTACCTTCTGCAGATGAACGACCGCCTCAGCATCGCGGAGAACGTCAAGAACACCTATCTGAACCCCACCTCCTCCCTCTACGAGGAGCCGACGAATCTTCTGAAGCAGGAGGTCCGGGAGCCGGCGATCTACACGGCGATCATCACCGCCATCGCCACCGGCGCCTCCCGCATGTCGGAGATCTCCGGCAAAGTGGGCGAGGACACCAATGTCTGCTCCACCTATCTCAAGAACCTCGTCACGCTGGGCATCGTGCAAAAAGAGACGCCCTACGGCGAGAAGGCGTCCAAGAAGTCGATCTATTCCATTGACGACAATATGTTCCGCTTCTGGTATCGTTTCGTGCCGGAGAACGCCTCCATGATCGCGCGCGGCGCGGCGGATCTCGTTTACAAGCGCATCGAGCCGCATCTGCCCGAGTATATGGGCAAGGTGTTCGAGGAGATCTGCAAGCAGTACCTCTGGAAGCTGCTGCTCAGCGGCAAATCCCCGGTGGAGTTCACATCACTCGGCCGCTGGTGGGGCAACGATCCCGTCCATAAGTGTCAGGCCGAGATCGACATCATGGGCGAGCAAGACAAGGATACCGCCATCTTCGCCGAGTGCAAGTGGACCGCCGAGAAGGTTGATCTTACCGTCTTGGAGACGCTCATTGTCCGCAGCGAGCTGTTCCCGTATAAGAACAAGCACTTCTTCCTCTTCTCTAAATCCGGCTTCACCAAAGGCTGTGAGGAGAAGGCGAAAGAGCTTGGGAGCGTATCACTGGTGACGTACGGGGAGATCGTGAACCAACTTGCATAATAATTCGGCAATTTAGAACTAAAAAGACGCTATTGGCTATGATGTAATCGCTTGAGGTGACAGCAATGCGACAGCCCCCGTGGGATAAGTACGAAGTTGCGCTTTTGATCGAAGCGTACTGGAGAATAAAAGAGACTCCCTCTCAACGGGGGGCTACCGTTGCTGAACTATCCGCTTTTTTGAGAAGACGGGCTCATTTTGAAATTGATGATACTTTCCGCAACGAAAATGGTATCAGCATGCGTCTTGGTGAGCTGGACTATCTGTTTTCATCCGGGAAGACCGGTTTGAAAAACACCTCGGATTTGTTTCGTGAAATGGTTGGACTATATACAAAAGACGAAAAGACATTTGATGAGATCCTGTCGGAGGCAAAGAATATGGATTCCACTTCTTTGGACATACGCTCGCTGTTCTGCGACTGGCTACAGGAAAAGGCTCCAAAGCTTAGACCGGAATTGGCATGTCAGTTGTTGGCTACCGGAGAAGACTTTTGTAAAAGAATAAAGGTCTTAAATAAGCCTTTGTTCGAGACAACAGATGTTGATACCATTAAGAAGTTTGTAAAGTCAGTAACAAACAACAAGATTTTCCGCATCCGCAACAAGAAGCAATATCCGTTGATTGTTAATGCGGCCAGTTTGTATTATTCCTTCATTTGTGCTTTGCCTGAGCTGAGTATATCAAAGCCAGTAGAAATAAAGCCCGAGGCAACCCAGCTTATCAACGCTAATACACAACCAATGGGAGGAGCGATTTCTTATCCCGCGAGTCAGCCCGCGAGAGACAAGCTGCCGGTTTCCCACGAGCAGCCTGAAAAGGATTTATCGCAAGATGATTCCGCATCGGGCACCTTACAGGGCGGAGATTTTGATGCCGAGTTTTATAACTGGCTGTTTAGTATAGAAGGAATGGCTGTGCCTACCTGTCGGAGCTATGTATCGGCACTCCATACTGCTGAAATATATGCCAAAGAACATGGATTCGAAAAAGCAACTCTTTGTACTAAGAATTGCATTGTCTCACTGGCAACAGCTTCAGCGTTGATGCAGGATGCTGATTTCAGAGTGTTCAATCAGGAAAAGCATAATCGCTTTTCGGCAGCGTTTCAAAAGCTAAACAAATTCCTTGCGTATTTGTACCCAGAAAAGTTCGGGATGCTTCAGCCGATCAAGCAAATCCCGGTTGAATCAGCCGGAGAAAAACAGGCACCTGAATTGGTATCACCGGCTCTTACTGAGGCGGTCGATACGCTGATCAGAAGCGCTGACGCCGGTATTACAAAAGCTGAAATCTGTGCGCATCTGCCAGATTATAATACTCACCAAATCAATTTGGCGATAGCAACCTGTCATGCTGTTTTGATCCTAAAGAAGTATTACCACCCTGATAACATTAGCGATTATCAAGAAATGGCTGATATCCTGCTTGAAGTTATCAGCAAACAGTTTTCGCAAAACGGTGACTATACCTCTGCTCAGCAGCTTTACAATGAAGTGCGCCCCCGGCTGGATGATTTCTTCTTTTACAATAATGCCTTTGATTCTCGTCAAGAGGTGTATGATCTTGCGACTCATTTGTTTGAGCAGGAGAAGTACAAGGGAAACTCGTTTATCTTCCTAAATAACATGCACATTTGGAAAGAAGAGCCTAATTATCCCAAAGACTTTCATGGCCTCTTGATCAAGTTCGCACGAGATCATGGAAATGTTTTCACACGAGAAGCTGCTCTTTCATATTTTGAGCAGATCGGCTCATCCACACCAGCGCAAACATTCTCCTACACAATTTTCAAAACAGGTAGCAAGTCGTTTTTACAGTATGACGAAAATCAATTTGTGTTGGCGGAAGCACTCCATATTAACGAGTATTTTATTGCTTCTGTCTCCTCACAAGTTGAAAACCTGCTTGAGGGCGAAGACTACATTGCGACGGGAGAAATTGACGACTATTTCTATACGACTCTTCCCAAACTTCCGAGTGGAATCTACTGGTCCGCTCTGCTGTTGGAAGATGTATTAAGAATATATGAAACCGGCTTCATGACAATTGAAGCAGGCAAAGATAACGACAAGAAAACCGTTCCAGCTGCGATTGTTCGTAAGAAATCACGCTTTCGGAGTTTTAGCGATGTGGTGTGGAGTGAGGTTTCAAAATCTTTTTCCCTTCCTAAGGAATTCACTGCATCGGAATTTAGAGAGTTTCTGCTAAATAAAGGCTTTATCCGCGGCTCAGAAAAAATGTACAATGTCCACAAGACTGTTGCTGGAGATATTCGCTTTTATTGGACAGACAATAATGGAAGGGTCACGATAAACTAAAGATAAGGGTGACTATATATGTACGGATATAAGTGGGTTGATGGCGAAAACGGAATATTCAAATTAGATGTTGCCGTCGCCGTTCAAAAGGAAATAAGACCAGTCTTCAAGGAAGAGCTGGATTTCTTCGAAATGTATAAAGTTTGGGATTATCCTGACACCGATGCGCCTTTACTATGGGCTGAAGGAATTAGGAAATACATTTTGAATGGCGAAGTGATTGCAGAGGCTAAAGGAGGAAGCGTATACGCCAAACCTGAAGTGGTGATTAAGAATTCAGCAATTAAAAAGCTAGCGCCAATTGATGTCAAAAAACTAATCGCCACCAATCATTCTCTTCTGGAAGGTCTTGTGCAGAGAGCCATCAATTTTATAAGAGCTACATATGATGAGTATGTTGCCAAAGGCTATAAATTTGTCACAACCTTTAGCGGTGGCAAAGACTCGATTGTGTTGCTTGATTTAGTCCAAAGAGCTCTTGCGCCAGATCAGTTCTTTGTTATATTTGGCGATACCGGTATGGAACTATCCGATACATATAAAGCGGTAGAATTAGCGAAACAGCACTACCCGAACTTGAATTTTCACACTGCTAAATCAGTTTTCTCCGCAGAACAGTCATGGGATATGTTTGGCCCTCCTGGTCGAAAAATGCGGTGGTGTTGTACGGTGCATAAGTCTGTACCGACAATGCTCAAACTGAGAGAGCTCTGTAGCGACGGAGAAGATACATTAGCTTTGGTCTTCGATGGTGTCAGAGCGGAAGAAAGCGAGCGTAGATCGCATTATTCCGAAATCTCAAATGGAAAACACATAAACCAGATAAATTGTAGCCCTATTTTCACGTGGAATACTGGGGAGATTTTCTTATACATTCTTTCTCGAGACATCCTGTTTAATAATGCTTATAGATACGGATCCAATCGTGTGGGATGTACTATTTGCCCGCTTTCTTCTGGATGGCGAGACTCAATTTGTAGTTTTGTGTATCCAGAAGAGCTTGCGCCCTTGCTTGATCGTGTAAAGAAATATGGAAAGAATATGGGCGTTTCTGAGAAGGCGATGCGAGGATATATCGAAGCTGGGAGATGGAAATCTCGTGCAGGCGGACGAGGCATGGAAAATGGTGGAAACCGTGTTTATGAAGTAATTTCTGATGATAAAATCATCTTCAATTTTACGGAAAACACTCAGAATTGGATTGAAGTAGCTCGAATACTTGGTCCAATTACAGAAAGGTCTGCCATCAATGGAGAACAAGTAATTAAGGGGAAAACCTTTCAGTTTACTGAAGAAAATGAAAACGGCTTAAAAGTCACCTATGGGCCGAAATCCAAAATGGATCGTTTTATTATCAGTTGGCTAAGAGGTATAGCATACAAAGTAGCATATTGTGCAGGATGCAAAACTTGTGTTGTTGAATGTCCGACCGGTGCGTTCTCAATAGACGAAAACTCTAAAATCAGGGTTGACTCAACCAAATGTGTACACTGCTATAAATGCTTAACTGAGATAGAAAAGAGTTGTAAGCTTGCACGGTGCTTGATCACCACATTGGGAGGAAATAATATGAAGTTTATTGGTATGAATCGCTATACCACTCTCGGATTTAGAGAATCATTCCTTGAACACTTTTTTGAACTCGGAAATGACTGCTGGAGTTCCAAAGAACTTGGCAATCTTCAGTACGCGTCCTTAAAGGTGTGGCTCAAAGAGGCTGAAATTATCGAGGTTAACCCTCAGACCGATAAAAATGGTCAGATTACAGAGTTGGGGCAAAAACTAAGGGAATTGGGTGTTTATAACCCATTCACATGGGCTGTTATCTGGACCAACTTGGCATACAATTCCTCCCTGATTAGGTGGTATCTTCTTTGCGTAGACAAGGGTGAAATCTATGAAAAAGGCGACTTCGTTTTCTTGATTGGCGACGATTATTCAGAGCGTCAGCGGGAAAATGCAGTATCATCCCTATGCGAAACTCTTGGGAAGAGCCCCATTGGCAATTCACTTGAAATGGGGATTCCTATTCCAAGCGGCAACACCTATAAGTATAACAAGAAAGGATGGTCAACTCCGGACGGAGCGGCGATTCTTTACACGCTATACAGATATGCAGAAAAACTCGGCGGGCATTACAATACGACCTTGAAGGAACTGAAATCTGTCCGCGACAATAGGCCGCAGGATTTTATCGGAATGGATCCTGTGACGGTTTATGCGTTAGAAGAAAGTGCTTTTAAGGATATGCTTCGTCAGTTGGCTAACGAGTATCCCGATTTTATCAAGATCGCTTTTGTTGCTGACCTCGACAACATTACTTTGAACAGTGAAAAGACATCTTTGGATGTTGTTGATCTCGTTCTTGGAGGTGAATAAGATGGCAAACAAGTATGATTCGTTTATAGAGCTTACTCCCGGTTATGAATCTGTAGTTGATATTAGTTCTGACAGTAAAAGCGCAGACTTCTGGAGTCGGTATATTGTCAATGACGATATGGTGACGGCAGTAAGGCTTCTCGCAAAATCACTTCGCCCGGATGATCCAAACGAAGATGTTTGGCATTACTGGATCAAGGGATCGTACGGAACCGGAAAGACATATTCTGCCATCGTTATCAAGCACCTTTTACAGGATGATTATAAAACTGTGGAGAGCTTTCTAAACAAGAACTCTCTGTTTTATGAAGTCAAAGACAAGTTCCTTAGTGCGCGAAAAAAGGGTCCTTACTATGTCAAGTTCCGCAGCGGTGAGTGCAAGCAGCTTGATACATCGAATAAGTTCCTCTTCCAGATAGAGCAATCTGTCAGAGAAATCCTGCAAGAAAACGGCTTCAACTATACCGGCAGAAACTCTCTCATTGATGCCGTGAAGAAGGCAGTAAAAGATTTCAAGCCCAAACTGGCTCAAGATTTTGAAGATGGTGCGTATCCGGAGTATTGGGGCACATACGATACCTTTGATGATTTCTTTAATTCCGTTATCGCCGGAGATGTAACTGCCTGTTCTTACGCACAGGAAATACTGCAGTCAATGAATATCGGTCTTGCTACCGATCTTGAAACATTCAAAGCATGGATCAAAGATGTATATGCTGGTAATGGTGAACTTGCAAAGACTGGCATGTTCATTATCTGGGATGAGTTCACGGAGTACATCCGCACAAACGATCTTGACATCATTCAACAGCTTTCCATATTCTCAAAAGAAGTTCCGTTTTTCATCATCTATGTGATGCATGAATATCCCGGCGTTTTTTCTGAAAACGTATCTGCTGGACTCGGCAAGGCGGATGCCAGATTCCACAAGATCGATGTTTCTCTTAGTGAGAAGACCACATTGAAGCTCATAGGAGAGAGTATCATCCCTCGTGACGGGATGAAAGAAAATTGGGAAGAAATCTGCGATGAGTTGTACTCTTCCATCAGCGGCAGCGTACATGCTTTCATGGGTGACCCTGGATCTGATCTTGATGCAGCAACCCTGAAGAAAATCTTTCCCATACACCCCATGACTGTCAACTTGGTTTCCAAGGTGGCTGGACTTGCCGCGTCCAATAGAAGTATTTTTGAATTTCTGAAAAGCAATGGGGATGACGGCTTTAGAGCGTACATCCATAATAACGGTCGTTATGACTGGAAATGGGTCACGCTGGATTATCTTTGGGATTACTTCTTCGTTAACAATCAAGGCGGCAAGAAGGATCTGACCAAAATTGCCGAAGATGCGCTGAAACACTATAACAAAGTCAAGAATCAAATCAATGATGATCGCATCCTGCGCGTTTTCAAAGGCGCGATGCTCCTTTTGGCTACAATTGGTTCTGGCCACAGCCTCAAGAAATCCAAATCAAGCAGAGGTATTCAAGCAACTGAAAAGACTTTGTGCGATTGTTTCGCCGGTATGCTCGATAAAACCGAGGTGTCAAAATACCTGCAGGCCCTCAGCGCCGAGCCCTTAAGCGTTCTTGTTCTTGCTCCAGATCTTCATGAAGGGTCAAGGATTGAACTTCCCTATTCTGGAACCGGTGGAGAGCTTGACGCTGAAATTGAAAAGATCAAAAAGGATAACACTCCGGGCAAACTGTTAAATGCAGATTCTTATTTTGGATCTGTCTTAAAGAAACAGTTTGTCCCTGAAGAGAAGGCTGTTGTCAAGAGACTCATAGTGGATACCTGTTGGGGTACAACCCAGCAGATCAACTATAAGTTTGGTGAACTCAAGAAAGCGGTTGAGAAAACATATCACAAATTTGGCTTGATGATTGTCGCAGTTCCCGGTACTGAAGAGATTGAAAAGATCAAAACCACGATAGGTGCTCTTCTTGATACCGACGATACAAAGCGCTTGCTGGTATGCGTCATGCGATATCCGCTGCCTGAAGAAACCTTCAAAAACTGGTATGACCTTGTTGCCAACGGTTCTCTGGCTCAAAAGTCAGGAAACACTGTAAACGCCAATTCTTATCAGCAGCAAGCAACTGATCTTGTCGGCAACTGGGTAAGCACAGCCATCGGTAAGGACATGGATTTGTTGTACGGCACCGCACCTTCGCATGTCTATACGAATAAGGCTGTAATCTCTAGTTACGAGAAGATCGTTTTCAAGGTTTTTCCGGCCGCACCGGAAGGCATCATCAAGAAAATTACTCTCTATAAATCCGTTGCGCTTGCACCGGCATATTATGGTGTTTCCAAAACCACTCTTCAAACCAGGAATCCCGCTAATGACAGGCAGAAAAACTTCAATCAGCAATGGCAGGATTGTGTAGACATTCTTAGAGATAATGATGAGGATGTTTGGGATTGCACCACCACAGAAGAAATCATGGCTATGGATGAAACTAAGGTCGGTCGCAGCATGGCAGCGCTTTGTTCCTTCCTGAACAAAGCATTAACCTCTGGCACCGTATTATTAACTGATCTGTGGGATAATCTCCAGCAGGAACTCGGTTATTACGATACCGGCGTATGCTGCTATCTCATCGGCTTTGCTCTACATTTCTACATTGGTAAATTTACTTGGTTCGATGGAAACAATGCCCATAAGCTCGACGAGGAAACGATTTCAACGCTCATTGTAAGTATGTTGAGCGGCAAAGCTTCGGGGATGAAACTCTCCAGCGAGAGTGATATTGAGAAGCGGTTTAAGGACATTACCCGAAGAATCTTTGGGCTTTCTCAGGATGAAGTCGGTGATATCTATGATTGCCGGAAGAATGTGAAGATCCATATTACCAAAAACGGCTATCCTGTTTGGGCTCTCAAGTACCTTGATGACGAGGAATTCTCGGGTATAAAGTCAGAAATATCTGAAATCGTAGATAAGTATGTCGAATATATCCTTGAGTCCGGCAATCAGTCTGATGTAATGGAAGAAATCGTCGGCCTGATCAAAGTCAATCCGAAGATCTATGTTCAAATGTTGAACGGTCTTCTGAAAGACAAAACCAAACTCGTTACTGGAATGAAGAACTTTATCTACGAGAAGGCTCCCGACACTAAAGCCGCATGTGATAGGTATGGTTTCTCTATGGAAACCCTCTTCACGATGCTGAGTAGGGTTCTTGAAGAAGAAAAGTGGCAATGGCGCGAGCAGGAAGTGACAGATGCCGCAAGCAAGCTGACATTGGATTTGACCCTTGTAGGCGTTGTAAACGATGTGCTTGAAGGTTCAGCAGAGTCCGTTGAAAAGGTCAGAGAGACACTGTCAAACTATCTTGACTATATCCGCATTCCTGGATGTGTCTATGCATCTTTGCCCGATGGTTGGGCAGGGACTGTTGCGACTTTACACGATCTTTCTGCTAATAAATGGGTATCCTATAGCAACGATGAAAAGTCCGCTGTCATAAAGGAATTGGAAACGTACATGGCTGAAGCCATAGATAACATTGCTCATCCGCTCGCCGTGTTGAAGGCATACATTGAGAAATATGGCATGGGAACCTTCTCAGATGCTGAATACAAAGAGATTCTCCAGGCGCTCCCCAAAGAGCCGTTTGAGCAAACAGAGCATAATTTCAAATCCAATATCAGGAACAAGATTAAGGATTTGGCGTACTCTAAAAAAGTCAATCAGTTAATGGCGGTTTGGAAAGCAAAAGCAGGAATTGATAATGTTTCTTCCTGGACCGCAAAGTATATTATGCCAATTGTGTGGGTAATGCCCGATTGCGGTAGCCTTTTCTCTGTGATTTCCGCGTTGGAGAAGAATGAGCGTATTGATGACATCCGCTTGGATAATGCCATTATTAGCATTGAAAGTGCCGACTTTTCAATTCTCTCGGATCAGTCTGAAATAGATCGGCGATTCATAATGAATGTTGCTTCAGCAAAATTTATCGGTATCCTTCTTCCGCATGTGAAGGAGCTGAAAAACAAGATTCAGAATAGCGGTTACAGGAACTATGCTCATTGGAATAATGATCTCGTTTCAATACGCCCGATTGTCGAAAAATACATAGTTACCGATTTGAAGTCCGAGGTCAGCGACAAAGCGAAAATGCGGATAAAAGATATAAACAATTTGGATCAGCTGAAGAAACAATTAGAGAGGATTCTTAACCTGAGCTCAGAGGCTTGTCTATTGTTGCTCGACGAAGAATGATCCTTTAGGAGGGGCACACATGGTGTTTAAACAAAAATCCTTACAGGATGTTTGGGAGTATATAACAAATGACAGGGATGAAACCCGTTTCGTTGCCAGAGTGTTCTTCGTGAACAGCCTGGGGACATATTATTCCTTTGTCAACCAGCTTGCAGAGAAAGCAGAAATCACTGTGCGCATTTCGGATGATAAGTTCTGCAAAGGATCAGACACCGTGCCGGATCTTAAGGCTTTGATTGCATTCCTTGACGAGAACCAGGATAAGGATGTCTTGGTGCCGAATCTTGCAGAGTATCTCCGTATAGGTGAGGCCACAGAGAAAAACTCCGCTTGTCTGTATTCGATTCTAAATAGACATGTGCACTCTAAAAAGAGAGTATGGATCCCTATCTTTTTGGCAAAAGGGCTGTTTCAATCCATTGTTGGTCATCTTGATGAGGAGCGCTTTTCTCAGTTCTTGATTGAAATTGAAGAAGCTCCCGTCGACTTCTTGGCGACGGCCTATTCAAAAGCTTTTGCTAAACAAAAAAGGATTGTCAACGCAGTGGGAATCCGTGAATGGCTGATGCTATGGGACGATCAAAAGATTAAGACGGGAATGTCTTTTGCTACCCGTCAAATAAGGCAAATGACACCTTCAAAGGGGGACTATTCTTTGAAGATCATCTCTGATCCGTATGAGTTCATTACGGATGCATTGGTGGAAACGGACGCTAAGCTCTCAAAACAGTTGGGAACAGATGAACAATGGGCAGCCCTTATCCCCTTTGTCACCCAGAATAGCTCCTTGGAGGATATCATTCCGAGTGTGCTTAATATGCAGCAATTCAAGCCTGAGAGTATCATAGGCAACTGGAACAATCACAGTGAAACAGAAAAATGGGCATTTAACCTCTGGTACCGCTTAGGCTTGAACAAGTCGAGCGACTATATTTCCTTTGCGGTTGCTAAAACGCCAATATACGGAGATATGATTCGTAGCCTGGAGTGTGCTATCCTGGACTGCATTGACAACCCTCTTTTTGATGAGTGGGTAGTCCAAAGAGATGGTGTGTTGAAAAAGGCCGGGTACCATTCCCCCAGCCAGGTCTTCCTTACGCGATTTGATGAAATATCTGACACCAGAGTGAAACTCAAAATTCTTACTGGAAGGACTCACGAGGAGCGGACGAAAATAATAGAGATTATTTCTCAAGCATTGCGTGACGGAAAGTCGCTTAACGACTTCAAAGCGTTACTGCAAGAGAAATATCCAGACTTGCTTTTGTATTTTAAGCCTTCTTCGTATCTTACAGGCGAGACAAAAGAGTACATTTCACAATACAAATTCAATAAGATTGCAGACATCTTTTCTCTGCAGTTATCGAGTCTTTCTGGTCAAATGGACTGCCTGCAGTTCAAGTCTAGAGGAGCTTTGTTGTACGCGCTAAAGAACGAGTTAAAAGCTCCGTATTTTCTGTGGTTTGACGGATTAGGGATCGAATGGATCGACATGCTTATGGCTAAAATCCAGGCTATTGACCCTTCCGTTTCGCTGATTGATGATGGGAATGGGTACATAGGGACAGCAGTTTTGCCGACAATAACCAAGATCAATATGGCAAAGGCTGATCCTGACACCATTTCCGAAAAGAAGATTGATGATCTAGATACGTTGAGCCACATCAAAGATAAAAACGACTGTAATTATTTCTCTATTATCGCCAAGCAATTTGAACTGATTGGGAAAATCGCTCAGCGGATTGTTGACTCGATTGCTGGCCATCCGGATATGGATGTAATAGTAACTGCTGATCATGGCATGAGCAGAATGGCTGCGAAGGGATTCCACTCAACTCAAGGCGTGAATCCGCCAGCCAAATCCGAGGTATACAATCACGGAAGGTATTGTGAGCTTCCAACTGACAGTTCCACCGCCCAAATATCAAACACCAAGAAAGATGGCCGTATAATAGCGTTCTGCACCCATAATCATTTCACATTTTCTGGATACGCACCGGGAGAAGTTCATGGAGGAGCAAGTCCAGAAGAGCTTTTGGTTCCTGTACTTCACTTTGCCAAGAAGAATCAGCATTCTGAAGTGCCAAAAGTCGTTCAATATAGAATTGCCTCCTCAGAGGTTTTCTTGGGAAGCGATGGAGTCGCATCTGTATTGATTCAGACTGATGAACCCGCTAACAGCCTTACCGTTGAATATAATGGGAAAATGATTAGCGGAACATCTTCGGATAGAAAGCAGTGGAGTGTTAGGATCAGCGGTCTAATTGCTGGCAAGAGTTATGCAATACACGTATATCCCAATAATCTGTTTTCACAAAAGACAGAAACCATCTTTGTGAAAACAAGAGGATTTGTTATTGACGATGACCTGTAAGGAGTACAGTAAATGCGTAAAAAGAAGGAAGTATGCATTGATTGCGGGCGTCAGCTTATGAAAGATGAAATAGCACTAAACAAGAAGCTGATTTCCTTAGATTTGAAGGAATTCAGATGCTTGGATTGCCTAGGTGTTTCTTTCGGCTGCGAAGTTGAAGATTTGCAAATCAAAATCGAAGAATTCAAAGAGCAAGGTTGTACTTTATTCATCTAGGCAGGAGGGAGAAAAATGTTAGAAGATAAGGTTAGGCAAGTTTTCGCTGATATGGTTGTACTGAAGGATCCTAAGCGATCTGAGTTTTTCTCTAACCTGAGTATGCCGTCCTACATGAGAGACTGGCTGGTTATGAAGTTCTCTGACAGTCAAGGCAACATAGATTTCGACGGCACACTTGCTTATATCAAGAAATTCATCCCGGATAGAGATGCGTTTCAGGTTATCAAGTATCGATTAATGCAAGGAAGCACTGAAAAGCTCCTTGCCAGGGTGCGCCTTGATGTAAACCTGAAAAAAGGTGTTGTTCAGTTTGAATTACCCGATTTTGGCGGTTCGAGAGGCGGCGCATCAGGCATTGTGTCAGACGATGTCCTTGAAAAATACGCTGACACACTTCTCAGGGAAAGCGAAAACTGGGGAATCATTGAACTTGCCCTTGGTAGCACACTTAGCCTGGATGATGAGTTCGAGAATGGCCCGAGCTCAAAGCCATCAAAATTTTATGAAAAACTCTTTGGGAAGGGCAGCAAAGATCGCGACTATCAAGAAGACAGCCGCCCATCTTATAAGCCCAACGAGATATATATGTGTGGCTACAAGCCATTTTGCCCGTACAGAGTAGATCTGGACTTCTACAAGGAAGCAAGAAAGAGTTTCGATATTCATGAATGGATAGACGTAATCATCTCAGCAGTGGACTATAATCCCTCAGGTTATGTTGATTCAGATGGCAATATCTCTGAAGAAACCAAGCTCTTCTTCCTCAGACGGTTGCTCCCGTTTGTGGAAAAAAGAGTGAATATCATTGAGCTCGCTCCAAAAGGGACCGGGAAAAGCTATGTATATGAAAAAATCAGCAAGCGCGGCTGGCTGATTAGTGGTGGAACGGTCTCGAGAGCTTCACTTATCTACGATAACGCAAAGAAGACGGGTGGATTACTAACGCGATTCGATTATGTTGGTTTCGATGAAGTCCAGTCGATCACGTTTGAACAACCGGGACAGATCCAGCAGGCTCTAAAGCATTATATGGAATTTGGAGAGATAAAGGGGTTTGATGCCCAAATGTCTACCGAGGCTGGCGTTATTGTTTTAGGCAACATTGATGCCGGGAAATTTGACATCAACCAGAACATGGTCGAAAACATTAGCGAGGTGTTTGGGGAATCAGCGACCTTGGATCGCTTTCATGGTTTTATTCCTGGATGGGAGATCCCGCGGCTCAATCAGGATCTAATCGCTAATGGTTGGGCAATCAACACTGAATACTTTGCTGAAGTACTTCATGCAATGCGGGATGATCTTTCCTATTCCGCTCTAGTCGATGAATGCCTTGAAGTACCCGCAAAAGCCGACAAACGCGATATGACTGCAATTAAGCGTCTATGTACTGCTTTTGTTAAGCTGCTCTATCCCAACGCCAGGCATAAAGAGGACATCGCGGCTGACGAATTTATAAAATACTGCTTAAACCCGGCGAAGGAAATGCGCGCGATTATTAAAAGACAACTGTGTGTTATTGATCCTAAAGAATTTAATGTCCCGGGAAAGAACACAATTCCTGACGTTCAATACCGTTGGTGAGAATTATGAAAACTCATGTTTACGCAGACAATGCTGCAACCACTCGGTTGGCCCCTGATGCATTTGAAGCTATGAAGCCATGGCTTCTGGATGAGTACGGAAATGCGTCTCAGCCCTACTCTTTTTCTCGCAGGCCCAAAGAAGCGCTAAAGCAAGCAAGAGAAACTATTGCGATGAGTATCAATGCGTTGCCAGAGGAGATTTATTTTACCTCGGGTGGAACGGAGAGTGACAATTGGGCAATTAAAGGTTCCGCATTCTCTGATGCTCAGAAAAGAGCGATGATCACCTCGGCTATAGAACACCATGCTGTTCTTCGTCCTTGCGAGGCAATCGAGCGGCTTGGCTATCCCGTTTCGTATTTAATGCCAGATGCATACGGTGTAATTACGTCAAAAGCTTTGAAAGAAATCATTACTGACCAAACCCGCTTAGTCTCCATCATGTTTTCCAACAATGAAATTGGTACAATTGAGCCTATAAAGGAGCTGACGCAAATTGCCCATAGCTATGGGGCTGTATTTCATACAGATGCTGTTCAAGCGGTTGGACATGTAGCGATTGATGTGAAAGAGTTAGGAGTAGACATGCTATCTGCTTCAGCTCATAAGTTTAATGGGCCGAAGGGCGTTGGTTTCTTATATGTTCGCAAGGACACACAAATTGTTCCGCTCAATGATGGGGGAGCACAAGAAAACGGCTTCCGTGCAGGGACCGAGAATATTGCTGCTATTGTTGGGATGGCAGTCGCGTTGAAGAACAACTGCAAATCAATAAATGAAAACTCAAAGCATATTTTTAATCTGGAAAAAACTCTTCTTGAAGGGCTGAGGGGCCTCAACTACATTCGTAACGGTTCTGATAATCATATTCCTGGAAATATAAGTCTATCTTTTAAAGACCGTGATGGGGAAATGATCTTGCATCGTCTGGATTTGGCAGGAATATGTGTCTCTACTGGTTCTGCATGTGATAGTGTTAATACTCAGATTTCTCATGTCCTGAAGGCGATAAAATTGGATGAAAGCCTAGCAAAAGGCACCATTCGCATTTCATTAGGAAAAGACAACACCGAGGATGACGTCGCGGCCATAATACATGCTTTGAAAAAGATAGTATCGTAACACCAGCCCCTTCCGATTTGTACCGGAAGGGGCTGCTTTCTCATTTTGTCAAGTCTGCAAATCTGATTATTGCACATTGGATTCCGGGACGGCTCCAGGCTATCATATACGCGAAGGGAAACCAAAACGATGCGTATATGAAGGAGGCGCGGTATGGAAAACAGATTTGCAGCAGCGCGGAGGAGGTATCTGCGCACACACAAGGACGGGATCTACACGGGGATGCTGCTGACGGGGACCTTGGAGCCGCATCTTGTCGAGATTGGAGAGTCGGCGCAGGCCATGTTTGACCGCCTCGTAGAGCAAATGAAGAAGGCCGAAGGCGTCACCGAGCAGATGAAGGCCGCCGATCAGATGGAATGGGTCGGGCGGATGAACAGCATCCGCAGCCGCGCGGAGGAGGCTGTCTTCTCTGAGCTGGTCTACTGCTGAGGTGCGGTCATGTTCGGGCGAAGGAGAAGAGAACGGATCCTGGAGCTCTGCGCCAGTGAGCGCCGGCTGCTGACCACCGCGATGCTGTCCTTCCGGAACAAACTGCTGTCCGGCGGCAAGCCCACGGAGGACGTCAACGAGCTGCTGATCCGTCTGATAAAGTAAAACTGAATAACACCAAAAGAGCGCCTGCTTCTGAAAAGAGGCAGGCGCTCTTTTTGCGTTCCGAGCCGGGGAACCGTCGCTCGAAAAAAATTGAGAATTATTCAAATTCGATGTCGTTTTTTGGCCTCCGATGTTGCTGTAGGGGATTGGGTGGGAACGCAAGTTTTTTTGAATGCGGTGTTTACTTTTTCACTTCTGATGTTGCGGTACAGAAACAGGAGGCTTTTTGAGAAAATTTCAAATTCGATGTCGTTTTTTGGCCTTCCATGTTGCGGTAGAGGGGTGAGAGGAGTTTTCCTCATCAAAATTGGCTCCGTTTTGGCGTCTGATGCGAAACAGGACGAATAATCGGCTCCAATTTGGCGCCCAAAAGCTAAAACAAAAGAGGTTTTCAGTCGAGTGGCATCAATTTTGATGCCGCTTTCTGAGACCGAAACGAAGCATGGCATCAATTTTGACGCCACAGAAAACTTTTTCTATCCAGCACCCATAAAAACAGGGCTGCTTATTCCTTACTTAGTGAGGGGCTTCAAAAATTTTCTTCCGGAAGGCTTAATTTTTCCGCTTTCCCGTGATCTATCCCTTGAGGAGGATAAAACATTTTTCGGAAGACGCCCTACAAAACAGAGCATTTTTTCCCATTACTTAATGAGGGGCTTTGAAATTTTTCTTCCAAAGGACTTAATTTTTCGGCCTTCCCGTGATCTACCACTTGAGAGAGAAAAAGTTTTCTCCGGCACCTTCAAAAACACCCCCCTGAACTTACTAGCTAGTGGAGGGGTTCCTCAGGAGCATCCGACACCCTCACCCGACAAGGAGGTGATAACCACCCGACAACTGAATAACCGTCACCGAAAGAGATATGACCGTGCGACGACCTCGAAAGAGCGAGCACGGCGACGCCGCGGAGATCCCGGGTCAGGCATACAAAAACCGTATCGGAAGGACGGCGCTCTATCCCAATAAGTAATTAAGTAAGTAATTACTTTTCTACCAGCTCAAAGGAAGAAGTACCTACCAATAGAAGGACTGCGGCGGGAACAATTTCCCTCCCTTTGAGCCGGTAATACATAGGCGGGCGATCCCGCCCGCCTAAATCAAACAGAAAGGAGAAAACCGAAATGAAAGAAATCAAGAAAGAGATCGTGCGGCACATCGGCGTGATCTCGGAATCCACCAGGGGCTGGCAGCTGGAGCTGAACATGGTCCGCTGGGACGGCGGAGAGCCCAAGCTGGATCTCCACGTCTGGTCCCCCGACCACGAGAAATGCAGCACACGCGGGACCTTCACCCGTGAGGAAGCCAGGGCCCTGCTGCGGCTTTTGAAGAAGGAGGTGTGAGCATGAAGGACGACGTTTACACCCAGAACGATCTGCGGCGGTACAACATCCTCACCTTGGACTACGTGTTGAATCTGGAGCCGGGAGACTTCCTTGCCGTGCTGGATCTGAAGGCGGAGGCCCGCAACTGCTTGCGGGCCTTCTTCACCTTCGACGACGGGCGGCGGATCATGTCCACCGTCCACTGGTGGCAGTGTTATCTGGGACTCTACGAGATCCCCTGCAAGTCCAGAGTGAAGCTTCACTACGACGCCAACAGCCACGGCGAGGTGTATCTCACGGCAGTGGAGAGACTGTGATGACACTGTCTTAACAAGCAACGAATCCGCTGCAGCAGATTCCACATTCAGGGGATGACCCCTGACACCCCAAGAGAAAGGAGAAGCAACATGAGAAAAAGAAAGAACCGGGTCGTGGTTTATTTCAACGACCGTGAGCTGGAGAAGCTCAACCGAATGGTGGAACGGACGGCCCTCAGCAGAGAGCAGTTCATCCGCGACATGCTGGCGGGCTTTTCGATCCGGGAGGCGCCGCCCGCCCCGCTGTGGGAGACGGTCCGCCTGCTGCGGAGCGCGGCAGGCATTATGAGCAGCATGATCAACAGAACCATATTCCGGGAAGAGTCTGACTGGGAACTGTTGCTGCAGACCGTAGACGAGATCCGTTCCTGCACAACAGCTATTACAGAACAATGTATGCCAAAGTTTAAGGAGGAAAAAAGAAAATGAAATTTGATACCATCAACCTGGGTCTGACCTGCTACGACGACCTGTTTATGAGCAGCGAGGAGCGGGCGGACATGAAAAAGCCGAAGGTGGAGGAGATCGCCATCTCGGAGCTGCGCCCCTTCAAGGATCACCCCTTCCGGGTCAAGGAGGACGAGGAAATGGAGCAGCTGAAAAAGAGCATCCATGAGTCCGGCGTGCTGGTGCCGGCGCTGGCGCGGCCCACGGAGGACGGCTATGAGCTGATCTCCGGCCACCGGCGCATGGCTGCCTGCGCCGCGCTGGGGCTGGAGACCATGCCGGTCATCGTCCGCAAGCTGACCGATGAGGAGGCCGTGATCGCCATGGTGGACAGCAACCTGCAGCGGGAGCACCTGCTGCCCAGCGAAAAGGCCTTTGCCTACAAGATGAAGCTCGACGCTTTGAAGCACCAAGGCAAAGCTTTGGGCCAAGATGACCCAAAGTGGTCTGTTACTGAAATCGCAGAAGACGCATCTGAAAGCGAGCGGCAAGTTAAGCGCTATATCCGTCTTACCAATCTGATCCCCTCCATCCTCAAAATGGTGGACGAGGGACGGATCGCCCTCACACCGGCGGTGGAGCTCTCCTACCTCCAGCGGTTCGAGCAGATCGCCCTGTACCGCATCATGGATCGGGACGACGTGACGCCGTCGGTCTACCAGGCCAAGCAGCTCCGCCAGCTGAGCCAGGAGGAAAAGCTGAACGACGAGAGCATCGCGGCGCTGATCTCCGAGCCCAAGGCCAACCAGAAGGAATTCGTGCGCGTGCCCTGCGAGCAGCTGCAGCGCTACTTCCCGCAGAGCGCGACGCCCAAGCAGATGCAGGAGACGCTGCTGCGGGCCATGGAGTTCTACCGACAGCACAGCCGGACAAGCATGGAACGGGAGGTGAGATAACCATGGCAAACAAGAAAAAGGACGACAACCGCTTCATCATCGGACTGGGCGGCGGGCACCGGATCTACGACATCATCAACACCCGCTACGTGGTGGAGGGGCGCTTTGCCGAGGCCACGCTGACCGACGACGACCGCACCCTGGCAGACGCCGTGGAGGAGATCGTCAAGAGCGAATTCACAGATTTGACGCCGGAGGACAAGGCCCCTAAAATGAAATCGAAACCCGTGCGCTCGACTGCCGGAAAGGAGCGATGAATGAGCAAACAGTCGGGCAAAAACAAAAAACTGACCGGCATCACAGCCCTCTACTGCCGCCTCAGCCGCGACGACGGCACGGACAAGGAGAGCAATTCCATTTCCAACCAAAAGCAGATGCTCCTGAGCTACGCCAAGAAGCACGGCCTACTGAATCCCCGCGTCTACGTGGACGACGGCTACACCGGCACGAACTTCAACCGCCCGGACTTTCAGCGGCTGCTGGAGGACATCGAGCTGGGCTACGTCACGACGGTCATCGTCAAGGACATGTCCCGCCTGGGCCGCGAATATCTGCAGGTGGGCTACTACACGGAGCAGTACTTCCCCGATCACAACATCCGCTTCATTGCCGTCAACGACGGCGTGGACACCATCACCGGCGTGGACGAGACCACGGAGCTGGCCCCGTTCCGCAACGTGATGAACGAGTTCTACGCCCGGGACATCAGCCGCAAGGTGCGCTCGGCCCACAACACGCGCGGGAGGGCGGGCGAGCCGCTCTCCCAGCCGCCCTACGGCTACAAGAAGGACCCGGAGAACCGCAAGCACTGGATCATCGACCCGGACGCCGCGGCGGTGGTGCGGGAGATCTTCAAGCTGTATCTGGAGGGCAACGGCACGGACACCATCGCCCGGATCATGCAGGACGAGGGGCACCTCAACTGCACCGCCTACTGGGCCTCCAAGGGCATCGGGCGCGGCGGCAAGAAGACCCAGCCCAACGACTGCAAGTGGAAGTGCTCCACCATCAACGGCATTCTCCACCGGCAGGAGTACTGCGGCGACGTGATCAACTTCAAGACCAGCACCAAGTCCTTCAAGAACCACAAGCGCATCGACAACCCCAGGGAGGACTGGCTGATCTTCCCGGACCGCCATGAGGCCATCATCGACCGGGCCACCTTCGAGAAGGTGCAGCAACTGCTGGCCACCACAAAGCCCCGGAAGCCCAAGGAGATCAACGGCCCCAAGAGCATCTTCTGCGACCTCCTGCGCTGTGCCGACTGCGGCAAGAAGCTGTGGTACCACACCAACACCGTCAACCGGGACATCCACTTTTTCAGCTGCTCCAACTACACCGGCGACTACCGCGGCAGCTGCGTCAGCCGGCACTATATCCGCGCCGATGCTGTGGCCACGGTGGTGGAAATGGAGCTACGGCGGCTGGCGGACTACCTGGTGGCCGACGAGGATCGCTTCGCCGAGCTGCTGGCCCAAAAGTCGAACAAGCAGATGGAGGCAGAGAAGCGGACGGTGCAGGGCGAGCTTCACGCCGCGGAGATGCGGCTGGAGTTGCTGCCCAAGCTGCTGAAAAACCTCTATGAGGACAAGGTCAGCGGCCGGATGATGGAGGAGGACTACGCCATCTTGTCCCGGGAGTACGCCGAGGAACGGGAGGGGCTGAAAAAGAAGGTCAAGGCCCATCGGGACCGCCTGCGGCGCATCGAGCAGAGCGAGGGGGAAAGGGAGCAGTTCATCAAGGCCATCCGGAAGTTTATGGAGATGCGGACGCTGACCAACCAGATCCTGCGGGAGCTCATCGACCACATCGACGTGTACGAGGTGGAGGGCCGGGGCAAGAACCGCACCCAGCGGATGGTGATCTACTACAAATTCGTGGGCTATCTGGAGATCCCCTCCCACCTCTCCGCGCCGAACTACAAGGCCGATCTCCGGCAGGGCGTGGCGGTGGAGTACGTCTCCTGCGAGCCGACGGACAGCGCTCGCGAGCTGTTCGACGAGGACTGCGAGCCGGTTGAGGAAGAGCAATAAAAAAACCGGAGCAGGTCGAAACCTGCTCCGGGTACATCAATCTGGTATGATATGATACTTTAGTTTATTGCCTTTGAACCAACAATAACCTTCGCCGATTTGTTCTTCCGTTGTGTCTTCACAGTCAACAAGAATAAAATAACCGTCCTTCATAATGAGCGTTGAATCCATCCAGTATGGATCCTCTGTTTTCGGATTGCGGCTTTCGATCGAGTAAGAAACATTTCCATCAAACCATAATTCAATCTGACACCCCCACGTACCGTCAAACAGAATGTAAAGGGAATCGTTTCCTACTTTGAAATCCTTAATATAGGCATCATGGAAGTTTCCCGAGGCCCAATCCAAATCTTCAAGATCCTTTTGCGTTTTAACCGTGTGATATTCTTGATATTTTATCTTTGAATCTTCTGAAACACAGCGTGAGATCACTTCGTCGGGAATGCTGTTATCATTAACAGCGGCAAGTAAGGTTGAATAATCAAGATAGTGAACGCATCCGTTGCCGTTCTCATCCATTGTCCAATCGTCGGTTGAATGGTCAACAATAAGGACAAGCGGAATGAGGTATTTATTGTTTCGATCAAAAACCACTTGCTTGATGAGTTTAGTCTTGCTTTCATCAAGAACAAGGTAAAAACGGTTGTATATACTATTCAGATGGCGCTGATAATCATCTTCAAAGGATGCGTTATCAGAATAATAACCGAAAACAAGAGAAGTATAGTATTCGCCACTCCCTTTTCTGATAATGGCAAGCATGGAATCACCCCCGGTTCTTCAGAGTCAAAAGTATTATATCAAATACGGTTTCACAACACAACCGGAGCATAAAAAACAGGTGGATGTAACTGAAATCCGTTTTTCATACGTGGCGGTGGAATACGTCTCCTGCGAGCCGACGGAAAGCGCACGCGAGCTGTTCAATGAGGAGTATGGGGCGGTTGAAGACGAGCGATAAAAAACCGGAGCAGGCGGTCACCTGCTCCGGGTACATAGAGAACGGTAAGGGTAATGCTATCTTTTGCTCCAAAGGAAGAAGTCGATCTTTTTTGTATCGCTAATGATGTTCTTATACTTTGGCAACTCACAATCAAAACGGTCTATGCACTGCTGTCCCTCAGGAGAATGAATTATTTCTTGATAGCATAATTGAATTTTGGAATAAATGCTATCAGCCAGTTGAATACGTTCCTTGAGCGCCAGCTTCTGAGATTGCTCCCATTCCTTCTTGAGGCCTAAATTCGCGACAACATACTGGTCCCAGATTGGTTTTGAAGTATCAATGGTTGCAATCAGCTTGCTTGCAAAGGACACTTCTAAATTGCCATCATACTTATGTAGTTCTCTAAGCAGTTCAACAAAGGATAGGGGATTATCTTTTTGCTCTTCCAGCAATGAGTAGTAAAGATTATACCATTGGGGCGTTCTGCTCCGAACCCTATAAAAGCCGTTGTACGCTTTGCGATAATCAGCAGTTGCTACAAAGTTGTCTTTTGAAGCACACTCAACTAAGTAGCAGTATGTCTTTATACTGAAAGCGGTTTCAAGACAATCGCCGATTACGGTTTTGGGGTTCAAGGTAATAATCATTGTATTTATCCCCTTTCTATCAAAAGAGGATGTAACGTGAAATCCGTTACATCCTCTCGACATGGTTGCGGAGACAGGATTTGAACCTGCGACCTCCGGGTTATGAGCCCGACGAGCTACCGAACTGCTCCACTCCGCGATATAAACTTGACCCCTCAAGGCTCATATACTATAACATATGAGCCTTGCGTTGTCAAGTGTTATTTTAGCGATCGGAAGCGGAAGATTCTTCCTTTTCCGCCGCGTCCAGCGTCTCGGCCGCCTCAGCGCGTCCGCTTTGCAGCTTGAGCTCGGCGAGAATGTCCGCCAGCAGCTCGTCCGTGGTGGGCTTTGCCGGGGCCTCCGGCTCAGGCTCTTTTTCTTTCTTGCGGTTGAAGCGGTTGATGATCTTCACCATCCAGAACACGACCAGCGAAATGCACAGGAAGTTGATGATGGACATGATGAGATCACCGATCGGGAACACGCCGATGTTCAGGCCGGAGAAGTCCAGCCCGCCGATGATGAGCGAGATGAGCGGATTGATGATGTCGTTGACGAGCGCGGTGACGATGGCCGTGAACGCGCCGCCGACCACGACGCCGACGGCCAGGTCAATGACGTTGCCGCGTGAGATGAATACCTTGAATTCGTCGAGCCAACCGGGCTTTTTCATGATGCTGCCTCCCCTATTTTCTCTGTGTTTTCAGTGCTTTGGCACGAGGACTTCCGTGCCGCCCATGTACGAGCGCAGTACCTCGGGAATGACGACGCTGCCGTCGGGCTGCAGATTGTTCTCGAGGAACGCGATGAGCATGCGCGGCGGGGCGACGCAGGTGTTGTTGAGCGTGTGGGCGAGATAATTCTTGCCGTTCTTGCCCTTGACGCGGATGTGCAGGCGGCGTGCCTGTGCATCGCCGAGGTTCGAGCAGGAGCAGACCTCAAAATACTTCTGCTGGCGCGGGCTCCAGGCTTCGATGTCGCAGGACTTGACCTTCAGGTCGGCGAGGTCGCCGGAGCAGCACTCGAGCTGGCGCACAGGGATGTCCAGGCTGCGGAAGAGCTCGACGGAGTAGCGCCAGAGTTTCTCGTACCAGTCCATGCTCTCTTCCGGGCGGCAGACGACGATCATCTCCTGCTTTTCAAACTGGTGGATGCGGTACACGCCGCGCTCCTCGATGCCGTGCGCGCCCTTTTCCTTGCGGAAGCAGGGCGAATAGGACGTCATCGTCTGCGGCAGCTGGTCCTCGGTGAGGATCTGGTCGATGTAGCGGCCGATCATGGAGTGCTCGCTCGTGCCGATGAGATAGAGGTCCTCACCCTCGATCTTGTACATCATGGCGTCCATGTCCGTCTGGCTCATGACGCCCTCGACCACGTTGCCGTGGATCATGAACGGCGGGATGCAGTAAGTAAAGCCCTTGCCGATCATGAAATCGCGCGCGTAGGCCAGCACGGCCTCGTGCAGGCGGGCAATATCATCCATGAGATAGTAAAATCCGTTGCCGGAGACACGGCGCGCGGCGTCGAGATCGATGCCGTCAAAGCGCTCCATGATCTCCGTGTGGTACGGGATCGGGAAATCCGGCACGACGGCCTCGCCGAAGCGCTGCACCTCCACGTTGCAGCTATCGTCCGGGCCGAGCGGCACGCTGGGGTCGATGATCTGCGGGATGGTGAGCATGATCTTGTGGATCTTGGCCTCGAGTTCCTCCTCTTGCTTTTCAAGCTCGGCCAGACGCGCGGCCTGCGCGGTGACCTGCGCCTTGACGGCCTCGGCCTCTTCGAGCTTGGACGGGTCCTTTTTCGCCTGGCCCATGAGCATGCCGATCTTTTTCGACAGGCTGTTGCGCTCAGCGCGCAGATTCGACGCCTCGTTGATAGCGGCGCGGTTGGCCTTGTCAAGCTCGATCACTTCGTCGACGAGCGGGAGCTTGGCGTCCTGAAACTTTTTGCGGATGTTTTCCCGAACCAGATCGGGGTTTTCGCGGATCAATCGAATGTCAATCATGGTGTCTCTGTCTCCTCAATATTCTATATGTATCAGTTTCTGCGGCCGATGGCCTCGAGCGCCTGCAGCAGCGCCTCTCGGTCGTCCGCGTCGTAGTATTCCAGTTCGATGCGCCCGGTCTTGCGGCCCTGCGTCATGCGCACCTTGCGGCCGAGTACCTGCTCGAGATGCCGTGCGCATTCGCCGAGATAATCTACACCTGCGGGCTTTTTGACCGGCTTTTCCTGCATGTCTTTCAGTAATTGCGCGGCCAGCGCCTCCGCCCGGCGGACGGACAGGCCCTTTTCAATCACGGTTTTTGCCGCGGCGAGCTGCATTTCCGGGTCACCGAGCGGCAGGAGCGCGCG
>ERZ894196.74-NODE-74-length-39763-cov-364.093331_pt1 | contig 39763 bp, 43 predicted proteins | sample MGYA00380284_ERZ894196 | MGnify/ENA primary metagenome ERZ894196 (study PRJEB32331, sample SAMN06328427) | human gut metagenome | biome: human gut microbiome; feature: stool | host: Homo sapiens | collected 2011-10-21 ...
CTTGGTTTCCCTTGGTTTTTTCTTGGTTTTTTCTTGGTTTCCCTTGTTTGGAGGTGCACCCTCCCGCAAAACAAACCAACCCCACCAACTCCCAGCATAAAACCCGAGACCTTCCTCCCGATTGTTCCACGTGGAACGCCCGATTAGTCTGGGATATCGAGGTCTTTGTTCTTGATTGCCTTGTATATTTGCTTTATGCAATGTATTGATAATAAAGCCAATAAAAGAACTATGATTAAGGGCAGGGCATCGCCCGTAGCTATAACATACCGCCCCAACTCAAACGCCATGTAACCACAAAACAAGGCAAGTACGAAATATATAAATATACCCATAAAAATATACAATAAGTATCCGTAACTTAGAAACAATACCCAAATAATATAATTAATTGAGTATCAACAATATAATATATATCAATCCCTAGAGCTTCCTCTAAGGAAAGATAAGCCCAGATATAGATAAAAAATATACAATAAGTACCGCCTATTATATACCTTTTAGGATCGATTCACGCACGAAACCATACATAAGGGCACAATATACCCGTATGTATGGATATATATGTATACAAAATGATACACAATAAATAATTTTACTTACACATTTTCGATCAAGGCTTAAAATTTGCCGCCTTAACACTTTTGTGTGTAAGCAAAACATATTAATATGCTATCATTTTGTAAAATATAGGCACAAAAAAGCCCTCCCGTCTTATATCACTACAATACGGGAGGGCACAAACTTTAAAATCAAATAAAAACAAACGATCTACTGTCGCAATTTGTTTGCCATGTAACTAACACGCTTGCGCCTGCACTTATCCGACTCCCTACTACAATCTAATTTATTAGATTTGTATAGCTCTTTGGTAAGCTCAACGTAGAACTCAATTTGAGACTTTCTTGCATCGTCTAAAGCCTTTTCCTTTTTAAGTGCTAGCTTTCTATTAAGATTATCAAATTTTCTCCTATACATAATTTATTCGTTTTAAATTGCACCAATAAGAAACGGTAAGCCGGGGACAATACGGCCGGCGTTATCGATACGACTAGCCGAACGCCCGCACGCCCCCTATTTTCTTTGGTTTCGTCCCTTTGCCCCGAACGAACGAGACCTAATACGCACATACGCTGCTCGTGATACGTACCGACAAGGCGCACTTTGTCCGTCAATTTAACCGTACAAAATACCCTTGTAAGGGTTGTTATTTTGCTATTACATATAACGCATAAGTATTTAAGCTACCTTAAACGTTATTGCCTTGATATATTGGTACGGTTATAACCCCGTGATGCACTCCATACGTGCTACTCTCGCTACACATGGATATACGCCCTATACATGCGTATATACACCAATATACCCCGTGTTTTTACACGGCCTACTAGGTTGACCTAGCGTATTTACCAGATCGATATAAACCAAAAGATAATAGCACTATCCTGGACTAGGGTAATACTTAAACCACATTGTTAAGCGGCGGCCTATCTACACAGGCTATCGTAACACTACCCACCTGTGTATGTTTATATCAATAAATTAAAGATCCTACCTGTTTAGTCTAGTCCAGTGGCACGACGGGGACGTACAGGCATTGCCACCATAACGCCCCTATATATATAGATATAGGGGCAAATGATACTATCTATCATTTTTAGGGTGAGTTAGGTAGTATGTGACGCATTTTGCAATAAGACTAAATGTGTACCGCTTTATCGGCACGGCACATTTCACAATACGTTTGTCAGTGCCATTAAACGTTTCGTAATATATGCCAAAATCGTACTCTATAGGCTCATTATATCCAAAGCGTTTATGAGACGATCCTAGTATTGCTATATCCTCTATTTCACTCATTTTAAGCTTTTTGTTTTTATCCTGCTCGTTTTTATCATAGTATTCACGTTCTACTTCTTTGTATGCGCAGAACGTGTTATTTACACGTGGTAGTATTTCTTTACAAAGTTGTATTACTACTTCTTTGTCTTTAGCTAAAGCAACCAAAGCGGGAACGACCTCCTTTGATACTTTAATATCATTTTCTTTTAGTATGTCGTTTATTTCTTTACCAGATTTAAACAGGTTGCACCAAGTTTTTACTGCACCTGTTAATGTCTTTTCGTTTGATTTTTTAACTTCATTCTGGACTTTGTTTAATTCTTTGTTTGTCATTAGATTTGCCCGTACCCTCGGGACTTGTATCGGCATCTGGTGCGCCTGTTTGTTAATGCTGTTATCTTACAGGAGCAAATATACTACATGTTTTATTTTCAAACAAATATTTTGCAATAAAAATTCGACGATTATATGTAATAAATCTAATCAAATGTAAACGTATATTAAAATATTGATTTATATGATTGACAATCAACAAGTTAAATACAAAATAAGCATTCCTTTTTCGGCTCGCAGATCGTTTGCCGTTCCTGTTTCCCGTTCTTCGTGGATTGGGGGGGCTGGTCCAAAAAACGGCAGCCCGACCGGGCCGATTTCGGGGAGGTGGTCCGTCCCACATATCTCCGCATATCCCCCATCCTCACCACCTATCCCGCATATCCCAATATATCCGGCGTCCCAACATATTCCTATGTCCACATCCCTCATCCCCTCACGACTTAATAATCTCATTAATTTTATTATATTTGCGATATAATTAAAACATAACATATTATGAATAAAGAAGTTAAATACATGGGGGGGGGGGATATTCCAAACTCGACATGGATGGAGGGGCGTTAGCCAATAGAAGTAGCTGGCGGAAGACCCGATGGGCAGGCCAGGAAGGATGTGATCCGGCCCGTTCCATTGGATCCCATATGAAATGTTATTATCACTCGATTTTACGGACAAACCTGACACGGCAACCCAATCTCTTTGGACGTTTAAATACGCGCCCATTATTGAATAGTACGATCCAGAAATTTTCCGGATCGTACTCCGAACTAGACAAATAGTAATCCTTAGTTAATTGTTGTCCACCAATAGCCGATAATGCGTTATTGACACTCGTCAAGTGCATATATATCAATGAAAGCTCACCACATGATGAGATATACCAATCATCATATCCTTTGGCGTCGGGCAGATCATGTCGCTGAATCCAAGGGAAAGGACTGGCTTCCATCCTTCCGGGCATCCCCCGTCCTCCCTCCGCCTCCCGTTATTTTTGGCTTCTCCCTGTCTTATCTTTGACCGGATATCAAAAATTCATATCTTTGGGACAAAACTAGGTGATTATATACCATTTTGCACTAAAATCGTAAAATGATATATATCTATACGGAAATCCGTACCGGGTTCCACCAAAACCCTCTACCTTCTGGTAATGTACTTACATCAAAGGCTTCTTTTGCCGATTTTCTGATGATGTTAAATGCAGCGTTGATATCGGCATTAATGATATTACCGAAAGACGTCTTGAACAATCCTCGTTTGATACGTCTTCCGGCATATTCCTCATGCTTGCAAATCTGCTCGTTATCCAAGAAACTGCATTTTGAGGTATAGGATTCCTCAACGATCTTAACATTAATACCCTCAAGTGTAGCCTTATATGATACCATTGAGATAAACATATTAAAAGGAATAGATACAAAGTTCTGGTTGTTTCGTTTTCCGATATTGATTTCTTGTTTCCAGCATCTGTTATGACCGATTACGATCGTATTAATGCCATTGGAGACTACGTGATTAATCAATACCCTACTGGCTTTATGCAGATAATCCTTGATCTTGTTATTCCTTTTGTTTGTTAATGAAATGATTTGTTTTGAAACTTGTTTGTTATTTTTTAATTTTGATTTTAAGTATACTAATTTCTTGTTATAATACTGATTGATAGATTTTAGAGGCTTACCGTTAATGATAAAGCAAGAACCGGTATTTGATACACAAGATGCAAGATTTTTAAGTCCAAGATCAATACCAAGGTAATTACCGTTATCATACATAAGATCTTTCTCTTTCTTGTTATATACGACTTCAAGTATAATATATCCATTCTTAGGGACGAACCTGAGTTGTTGGATATTATGTTTGTTGGTTCTTGTAGTGAAAGAGAATTGTTTTGGTAACTTAATAATGCCTTGCTTTATCCATTTCTGAGAAAAGGCTGTTGTTGGGAAAACAGCCATAAACATCCCGTCTTTATCAAGATACTTAGGTATTCTTACTTTCTCAGAATACTCACCTCTGCTTTTCTTGTTAAGAAGATTGAAGAAGGACTTGAAATTCCGATCAACCATCATAAGTACCTGTTGGGCTACCGGTGACGGTAAAGCACGATAATCAACGTCATCTTCTGTTCTCAACCTCTTTTCAATGGAGTAGTAGTTGAGGTATTTGTATTTAACAGTATTATCATCCTTATATTGAAAGTAATGCTGCCTAACAACATACAATCCTTTGTTGTATAAGTTTTTGCACTTATGCAACAGGTCTTGAAGCTCATTATAATGCATCGAACTTTGCTTGATTATATGTTGTTCGACTAATCTCATAGCACAAATATATAGATTATTATTTATATATAAAAATAATTCAGTATATTTGTAGTGTAAGGTTGTATATAATTACTCAAAACTATAATCATGTTTAGAGACATACTTCATAAGCTTAAGATCTTCTTCTGCGACGACGACGTTGAGAAGATATATGTAAGGGACAGTACGGTTATCCGCAACAACGAGATCCATAGGATGTATAATGAGATACTGTACGAGTTAGGTGATTTGGCTACGGTCGTATCAAGGAACTACGTATATGGTAAGATAAAGGACAGGACGGGATTAAGTATCCGTCATATCAGCAGGATAATAAACCATACTAAAGTTGAGGAGATATGATTAAGGATACGATGGAGCGGGATATGATAAATGAGATATCAGCGTTATTCGTGATGATATTCACGGCCGGGTTGATGTTTGTCATGCCGATGTTAGATATAGAGTGTGATGATATTACTATCATAATAGGATCAGGAATAATACTATCTTTTATACTAACCATAATACCGATCTTACTTTCTTATGACATAAGGGATGAGATCATTGAGTTGATTGAGGATCTGGATAACCAGATCGTGGTAGACACTTCGGTATATAAAACGAACCTGCCCTAAGCAATTCCTAGGGCAGATATTGATATCATTTTAATTTCAAGTAAGATTCTATTCTATCAGCGGCCTCATTAGGCGTATGACCATCCCACTTCCATGCCGTTTCAAGTTCAGGGATATTGAATAACCCCCAATACCGGTTCTCATAATGATTGGAGATCTGACCTGTAGGTAGTTCGGCCATTACAATAAACCATCCTCCACCGAAGCATTCCTCCCCATCATAATGCTTATGTGACTTACATACCTTTACATCCCCTTTAGCCAGCTCGTTGAAGAAAGCGGCATTGTAAAGCATACGGTATCTGTATAGCTCGTTAAAGGTATGATATCCATCAGATACGTTACCCATATCTAATTTCTCGAATATTTTATCCATCTTATTATAAATTACACAAACTTTATTTTCTTACGTACTTATCCAGCAAATCTATTGACAACTTCGCTCCCAGCTCCTCCTCCAACAAATTAAGGTAGTTCCGATGCAGGCATCCGCCCCGCTCTACCTCCCTGAATCCGGCTCCGTCCCGTATCCTGACCAGTCCTTTCCTTGGATCCATGTCGATCAGGTCTCGAAGCTCGTTCATATTCTTAAACCGGTTTTCTATTATCTTAAATACATCGATATCAGGTTTCTTATCCTTATTCTTAGGCTTTATCTTAATTCTCCCGCTCATAAGACATTAATCACTTTCCAGTACTACCAAACCCTCCATTTCCTCTCTCTGATTCTCCAAGGTCTTCTAACGACCCTACTTGATCCCATACGATGCGTTCCCGTCTACGGATAAGCAATTGAGCTACCTTATCCCCTGCCGAATAAGAAGGGTCTCCATAGTGATCTACACGTCTAGTCACTACCATAATCTCCCCTCTGTATCCCTCATCTACGGTACCCGGAGCGTTTTGGATAATTGACTTAGTTTTTGTAATGCTACTACGTGGACGGATTTCCATCTCATAATCCTCAGGTAAAGCTACATGCACACCAGTATGGTATATAATCCTACCCCCGTCAAGTTCTATGTTTTTAACGAACAGATCCATGCAAGCGTCCTCCTTATGGGCGTACTTAGGCAATATCGCTCCTTCTTCCAGCCATATCTTGACCTTACAAGCATCTATATCTTCAAGTAATGATTCTACCTCATTATAACTCATTGGTTGTTCTGACGCCAATGAAATGGCTCTTGCCAATAAATCTTTAATCTTACTCATTTTATCTTGTTTTTAAATTCCTTCCCTTTCGGACATTGTAATTTACATTCCTCGCCACAAGCGGAACAGTTGGGTCTCATTCCGGGCACCCCTCTTCCCCCGTACGGCCAGTAGGCATAATCGCAGACGCTCCAGAACGCCTCCATCGCCTTGATCTTGGCATCGACGGTTATCTTCTCCTTCACCTTTTTCATGCTCTTCCTGAACTCATCTTTCATATCCTTCCCTTCTATCTGTCTGGCTTTACGTCTCTCGTTCCACCAATTGTAGTAGAATTTGTCCGCCATCTTATAAGCTTCGGGGTCAAATTTATCACGATGCAGGATAGGTGCGTCCTTGATCTTTCTCAAATTCCTGCCACAAACATAAGCAAGCCCGGCGTACGGAGGTATGTCCTTAGGATCAACCAACCCATCAGGAACGCAGTAGTAGAAGTAGTTGGGGCGGCCGTACCTGACCCAGTCCCCGGTCTCGTATAGGGCTTGCTTCCGGGCCTCGAACCAGCCTTGCATTACTTGGTGCTTACCCTCCTTCTCGAAATCCTTGTTATAGTCAGCCAACGAGATCTTCACCTCAACCTCATAAGCGTACATGGATCTGGTTATAGCCAGATAATCGGACTCCCAGTTATAGACATACAAGTTGTTTATAATCCATCTAGGAGATACCAAGAACTGTCTGTTAAGGATATCCAATATCCCTCTTTCAGTGTATTCCGTGCCTTTATTTGATTGCCGTGTTCCCATCTCCTGTCAGAGGATTATTCCTATATCCTACCGCCATTATAGCGTTACCTATCAACATCCTCAACTTCTCCATATCCTTATCATGGAACGAGAAAGTGGTTAGAATATGACCATTGGTCTTATCATAAGATTTTATCATCAACACAGCCACATACTCACCCATCATCTTACCATTCATGATATCAAGATCGATTATGCCGTGATCTATTAGATCAACCACATCCCATCCTGATGGTAGATACGTTTTTATTTGATTAATGTCCATAGCAAATAGTATTTATAAAAAGGAGGGTCGTGCTACCCTCCTATAGATTACACACGAAAAATAGAACTGAAAGCGATCTTAAGCACGTAAGATTTTATTAATTCCCGTAGGCTGTCTACCGGTTATCGTTAATTACCGACCTACGGGAATATGTTTAAGAAAACACCATGTACCCCAATCCGGAATCGAACCGAAATTTCATCGTTAGGACCGACGTGTTCTATCCATTGAACTATTAGGGCATATGTCCTTATTCTCACGAACCAGGACATCAAACGTCTAAACTTTAAAAAAAACCTAATGACAAAACTCTATGCTAGTTTTTCCCCAAAAAATAGCGTGGACCCGGCCGGGCTTGAACCGACAACCTTCTGGTTATGAGCCAGTTGCTCTTACCAATTGAGCTACGGATCCTAAATACACCATGTCTATATTTTCATTTAAATTAGTCAATTTGTTTCTTTTTGTATCATAAAACGTTTACATCTTAATAATTTCAACTTTTTGTACGTAATATCCCGTTGATTACCACCGTCAATATCACGAATATTGAAACTACCCGATTTGCGTCTTCCAAATATGAAGTAACAATTGCCTTCAAACATAACCCTGTCAAACAAACGAAAACCAAAAACCTCAAAAGAAGATTGATTCGGCTTTTTAACCCCTCCTTTTAAAACCTTTTGTTTGTGGATTTGACGATTATGTCTTCTAATCAACCTTACCTTGTAATGATATTCTAACATTAAAGCATTGAAATTCTTAGAAATAACGAAAGCATCAGAGATATGGGATTTTTCAATTCCATATTTAATCCGATTGTATTTCGTAATGTATCCGAACGTCATCGAAACGTTGTCGTATCTGGATCTCAGCTCCTCGTACAACTTCCATTTCATGATACCCATGACGGCTGCGTCGCGAAGCGACTTGCCTCGTTTTACCCTCAAATCGATTTTACCTTTATGATACTCCTTATGGCATGTCTCACATAAGGTAATAAGATTTGAAGGAGAATCACCTCCTGTTTTTCGAGACTCGATGTGATGAACATTCAAAATCGGGTCTTTTGACTTACCTTTACAATGCTGGCATTTATGTCCATCCCTTGTCAAGACATATTCCCTGACATTCCAAAAACCAAGTTGATTTCCTTCCTGATATTCGTTACCGGAGATGTTGGGATTCTTGATTTTCTGGGTATCGAACTGAGCGACCTCAACGATAATACGGGATATCGGGAGGATAGAACAGACGTTGTCGATAACACGGATATGAGCATCAATCCTATGCCTCACAGAAGGTGCTACCCATCCTGTACGTTTGCTTTTTATCCTGTTATCAAAACGAGGTTTTCTATACCTCAACCTATTTCGTCTCGTTCTTCGTAACTCTCTTCTTGTAGACAAAAGGTCTACAATATCACTTCTAAGAATAACTTCACTGCTGTAAAGTTCTTTGCTTTTCGTCGTAGCGGATAAACCAACATGTTTGGTTCCGGCATCGACGCCTAACACAATTTCCTGTTTGTAATCGGATGTCTTGTACATCAATTTGATGGTAAAAGGACATGTGTTTATGACAACCGCTTTCTTATCTTTTAGCAGCTGTCTAACCTTCCCATGCCTTGTCGTAGGCATCATCGGTTTACCATCTATGTCCTGTACATACACCATTTCACAAACTAATTCAATGTTTATTCAACATAAGTCAGGGTAAAAACCCTGTTAGTGCCCATCGCCAATGTTATTTTGAGGTTTTGATGCAAGCGACACTATGGCCCGAATACAACCATTGTTTAATCACTTGCCTTAGAGCAAGGGACTTGGGCAAACATCCCTTGGTAACTATGTATTCTCAAATAACGTAGCCTTTGTCTCAAGGCTTAGGCTAATAATCGGAATAGCTTTTAGCTATTATACATAATTCATGCAAATGTTTTATGGGTTGCATGAATTATGTATTATTCGCGAGAATATCGGCTTTCACAAGAGGATGTGGATAGGAATTTCTCGGAGTTTATATAGAAACTTTATGAAACTATTGTCCAACATTCTAGCATATAGCACCAATCCTCGAACGGGAATGTCTCTACACCAGACCTACCCCATCCCGTCCCCCAACTGTTCTGTAGGACGAAGCCGGCCTTGTCCCAGCCGGTGAGGATAACGGCATGACCTCCCAAGTTCTGCCCTTGGCCTTGCCAGAATCGATTACCATAATTATAGCAATACAGACCTATAACCAGAGGCCCATTCAGCATCAAAGCTACCTTAGCCGATACCGGATCTATGATCCTAGCGTAACTGTTTATTTTCTCCCCATCTACGCCTACGTTCTTGATAGACTTGATAGCGTCACGAAGAACCATCCCGTCTTGATCCTTATCCTCTCTCAGATCATATATATCGTAGGGAGAGATCTTAGCCGGTCTTTTAATAGCCCTTATACTCTTTCTCCAATTAAGTATCTCAGCCAAGCTTATTGCCGCGCAAATAGGAGAAGATCCTTGATCCACTACGCTATCAACGTTATTGACCTTATACTCATCAGGGACAGCCTCATGCTGCATGTTCATAATAGCGTCCCTATCATCTGCTGGCGATGGTATGTAACCTAGTCCGTATTCCATTACTTATCTTTTTTATGGTAATCAATTATCTTGATATTAAACGTATCGGATCTTTGCCTTACCTGTATAGACCCTCTAGCCTTTCCCTTGGCGTCGTATAGGGCGGTGAAGCCAAAGTTATCGACCCGGCCGTCGTCCAGCGTAAACCGCCACTCCTTCCATTGGCCCATCACGGTACCGGAAGACACTATGGAATCCACCACATAAGATATATCAGTAGTATCATATTCCGTATAATAGGTTCTTGACGTACTGCATCCGACAACCGCTAAGGTAAATAACGTTAACAAGAAAAACAAGATCTTATTCACTTTTCTTAGATTTTTTACGTTTCTTAGATTTCTTCTTATCCTCCGCCTTATTCTCGACATTTACGTCAATACCGGCATCAGCGACCTCAGGGGCGTTATTTTCAGGTATATCAATATGACCTGAGTTAGGATCCATCTTATCCTCATCAGCAACAACCTCATTAGGAACATCGATGTCTAAAATCTCTGCCTCCAGATACTTGATACGATCTGACATGATTTTATTCTGGTCCTCAAGTTCCTTATATCTTCTTCTAGCCTCATCGAGTAATTTAGATGATAGTTTATGTTTCTTCTCGATATCCATATAAGCCCGTTTAAGAGTTTCTTTCTCTTTTACCGACTCATTATATATCTCTCTTGATTTACTAAGCTCATTACCCATCTTAATTATAATAGAATCCTTTTGTTCTATATCCATATTAAGGGAATCGGAAAGAGTTTCAAGATACCCTACTTTCTCTTCTAATTCCGTTATCTTCTTGCGGGAATCCTCATAATCTCTTTTTAATCTACTTGAATAGCTAATAGCCTCATCAAGATCCTGATTTAGAGTATTTATATAACTACTCTTTACTATCTTCAATCCGAACATTTTTATCACTGTTATAAGTTTTACGAATATCGGCATTTATCTTACCGACTATAATTAACTCAGCTATATGTTTATCTTTCTCGACTATAGCCATATCCTTACGGACATTAGTGACCCTGATCATGATATTCCCGTTATTAGACGAGACGAACGGTGATCCCACCAAAGTAAGTCCCGTATCGCCGGTAAACGACGGCAGCATCATCAACACCCCTATGGTATTATCCGGGAACGATGCCCACACCCCTGTGTCTATATCAAGGACATCACCCTGCCCTAATGGGAAGGCATTACCCTGCTTGATAGGAATATCCTTACCCAACGAGTTCCATGCTTTCGAGAATCTTACGGAGTTAAGGAAGATCTTTCCCTCTTTCTCCACCATCCCTACCATAGGTTCGCAATTCAATCTAACCTCGTTTTGTTTATCATCCGGCTTCTCCTCAAGCTCATCAAGGTCTCTGGCTGATGTAAACGACTTGCTTTCCAGAAGCTTTTTAATATCCTCAATACTGGCCATTATAATTTGATTATTAAATAAACGATCTTCAGTCCTAACTTCAAATCAGATGTCTTCTCGAACATCTCCCTAAGAGGTAAGATAGTAGCGTCAAGATCTGACGCTACCCATTCTCCATCCTTATAATACATATTCTTTTCCTCGGAATACGCTACACAAGGTCGATGCCCTAGGTTCTTCATAACCGTATCTACCTTATTTTGGGTAGGCATCGAGACACGATTCACTTTAGTAGATATATTGAAATTACTCTCCATTAACTTTCTGATTTTTAATTAGTTAATTAAAATGGAAGATCACTGTCGTCTCCAAAAGGAGGATATTGAGGAGGTTGTTGTTGACCTCCAAACAAAGGGGCTTGCGCTTGCTGCGGAGCCTGCTGGTATGATGGAGGAGGCGTCTGCTGCGGAGCCTGCGTAGCGTATGACGGTGGGGGCGTTTGCGTTATAGCCTCACCAGCGTTGTTTTGGCTTGGAGACTGAACCGGTCTCACGCCATCCGCTTTAATACTTTGGATATATTTATTAAGTACCTGATAAGCGAAAGCGTCTTGGGTCGTATAATCAAACTTCTTATTCCCCATTATATCAGTACTCTCAACCCTGTCAGGCCATCCATTCTGCCCATTCTTATAATATTGCTGGATAAGCTCGTCCTTACCGTCAGGAGTCTCCCTTGCGTATGAGATAAAGAAATTACCGGGAGCATATTGATCCCCTTTCTTAGCATGAGCAGGATTGATCACCACCTTACGTTTCAGGTCGATATTAGGCAAGTACCTTACCAGTGACTTAACGTAATTATTGATACCTCCTTTTTGAGTCATCAAAGGAACGTTTATAAAGTAATTACCATCCTCATCACTTATCTTTATGGATAAGTATTTGGCATTTATTCCATTGAACTCCACTTCTCGCACATTGATATCAGACAAATAACCTTCGATACCGTTCCAGAATACCCTCCAATAAGAAACGGCTCCGGTCTTCTCGTTTATATGCTCCTCGAAACCTTCCTTTGGTTCTCTTGATGACTGATATAATAATCCGCTACCACTTACTTTAAAGTAATGGTTATTACCACCTGATGAATTTTCTCTAACTCCCATTTTATATATTTTTAAATATTAAACAATAACTGATGATGACAAGAAATACTCGTTCTTATTATCCTCCCCATAAATCTTATTGAAATGAGATTTATGATCATGCTCGATAACTATCCTATTCCACGATATGCTTTTTATGATACCCAGATATCTTCCACATAACACGTTGCATACAATATCTTCACCATAATGAGACAAAGGGGTAAGTCTTTCCTTACATGATTTACCTGAAGACGGGTTCTCTGACATAATACCGCATCCTTTATCGGTAAATATCAACTTGCAATGATCAAACTCATTTACCTTAAGATTGTTTTGGAGGGCTTGGACGAGTAGATCCTTATCAAAGACATAGGTACTTGTTTTGACAAAATGCTCGTCCACGAACCTCCAATTTGGATAATTACCCTCAAAATGGGTCTCATACATATCCATATCAGGCGTAGAAAAATAAGTCTTAGTATCGTCCACTTTTATAGACAACATATCCGATGACTTATTGATATGCTTATCAAGCAATATCGCGGATTCGTTCGATACCGGTATAAACATCTTCTCTACCTTATCCTGATTAGGGACAAAATACCTGTAAATAGTATTTCTATCCGTACTTACTATATTAATATTAATATCATCAATATCAATAACCACATTCTCGATGCATGGATAAAAGTCATCTACCTCCGTATAATCGCTGGCTTTGTTAAGAACCGAAACATAATCGCTCATCTTAACCTTAATTCCTCCATCAAGTATCTTATGTACCTGTGGGAATGTATTGATATCAAAAGCCGGACAACTATACTCACCAGAAGCGTAGTGGATCGTGATCTGATCTTTTCTATCCGAAAGCAGTATCGTAATCTCACAATTCTTCTGTTTTTTCATGAACTTAATAAAAGAGCTTGCCTCTACCAAGAAAGAGAAGTTAGAGTCAGCCTCTACCTTCAATCGCTCTATAACACATACCTTTGCATTTACGGAAGTGATATAAGCCAGATTATTGACAACATCTATCTTAAGATCCTTATAAAGGGAGTTGGGACCGGCATTCTTAACAACCGTCTCCAATTTGCCCAACTTCTCATTTAATGACTTCGACAAGCATCTTATAAGCATAACGAACAACTTTTTATTACATCGCAAATATAATCATAATTATATTAATACAAATACAATAAATACTTAATAGTATTAAAATAGTTTAAACTTACGTCTAATATACTCGGCTATAAGCGTAGCGTCACACATGCCGTCTTGTATCTTAGTAGGTTGTACTCCTTTTCCTGACCATGGTTTCACGAAAGAAACCAAAGGGAAAAGGCGCATGGCACATCGGATGGAGGTAGCCTTCGTGTCTAACTTCGCCGCCGTATACACCCGATCGGCTGTCGTATGAAGCTCCTTCTGCCAGGTCTTTGGTTGCACCTCCTCGAACATGAACCTAACATCCGGGTGAGATCCGTATCGCTCCATCATCTCCACCATCATCGCGAATAAAGCGTTCGGTTCCCGGCGTCTCCCGCCAAAGGTGAAGTTGCTGGCGGCTGAGCTGTTGTGGATGCTGTGGACGTCCTCGACGGCGATCGCTAGCGTCCCACCACCCTCTTCTTGGATCTTGTCAGCGGCATCGAGGAAGAAACCTGATATAGCCCTAAGATCTATATCTCCCTTAGCCGATATCCTTGGAGTCATAATTACCTTAATATCTCCGTTCTCCGGTATCATGGACAATCCTCCGGTCTCTATACCCGGGTCTATTCCTATAACTACATTCATATCAAGAGCAATATTGAATTATTAATTTATCCTCATTAATATCTTTAACCATATCACGCACATCATCCACAGATATACTGTCATATGTGTCATATAAACTCATTATCCCATTAAATCTTGACATTACAAAACATATATAACTATCATAGTAATCATTAATGTTTATCATATCTAGCTTATCATGCAATTTAGCCATTCTTATAACATATTCTATATTGTCATTATTCGCTATACGATGAAAATTATTGATATAATCAATCACACAATCTTTTGTGATATCACATCTACTTGGGCTTACATCAATTATTACGCTAGCTACTATTCTATTCGAAAATTCCATGTATCTTCTATTTACAGAATAACACAATCCATTAGTTCTAAGATAATTAAACATAGAGAAATTATAATTGTCGCATATTATAGATAATACGATAAACAATACGCACAATTTCTTAAAATCATAATTATCCAATATAAACGACACATATAACTGTGTTGGCTTCTTCGTATGTTTATAAACTCCGTATTTAGGATCAGATACAGAAAACTCCTTAAACTTATTGCGATAGAATGAGTTGATATCAACAGTATTTAACAATTCCGTTATGCCTGATATATGTTTATACGCAAAATTATCACACCCATATAAATGAAATACTATTTCTGATTTATTTAATATCGTATCTCGACATAGCGTAAGATCATCTTCTGTTATCTTATTAACAGATCTTTTAGTACCCAATATATTTGTGAAACAACGCTTATCTATTCCAGATAATTCTATAAGTCTATCATCATTAATCCATGATTTATCATTATCAATCTCGGTTAGTATAACATTCTTCTCGCTTTCTATAAAATCACTATTCATGTTTGGATTTACTATAGAATTATGAGCGAACTTAATACATTCATCAATATTGACATCAGGTAAAACAAATCCCTTGAATACAATCGATCTTTGATCAGTATATCCATCAAAATCATAGAACAACTTATCACTAATATCATCATTGCATTTTATTATCATATGTTCATAAAAATGAGATAATCCATTCTTTGATGATAATATAGAACTAATATCAGGTATCTCAGCGCATACGAACCCAATAGGTATATTCATCCCGCTATCGTAATAAAAGCATCTACATCCTAGATCTTTTATCAGTCCTGTGTATATTCTCATATCTTGAGCGTATATAATGAATGAAAATCCTCCGGTCTAAACACCTGTATCGATTTATCCGGATACATACCTATATAATAACCGTAAAAAGCCCGTAGAATGCCGTTTTCTAGCCTTATATCCAATGCCTTTACCTTATTCCCGTCAACCATAACATCGACTTCATTGGTCTTATTGGATATCTTATCGAACCATTCAGGTACAGGATCAATACCGTACCTGAATGCGTTTACTGTTGATTTTATTGATATATATGTTCCCATACACTATATATGATTAATAACATCATTTATCTCATCTTGATCTATACACGGACCACCAACTACTTCCTCGGTATTTCTCCTCTGATTAAGAAAATCATTAGCCTGATCTATATTAGACGCATATATCCATCCAATATATTCTTCTCCATTTATTTTATATTTTGTAACAAATCTCTTCTCAGCATCCATAATCAAATTAAATTACAATCATCACGTTTAACAACCTTGAAATCTCCCTCTCTAAATAATAGAACTACATCAGTTCTATTATACTTACACTTCTTGATATCCACCAAATGGTAAGAAGCCTCCCCTACGGCGGGGCGAACCGGTCTCAATACGGCTACGGCTATATCACCGCCAAGCTCAACCCCACCGGTTACACCTTGTAAGCACATGAATATATATCCCTCAAACTCATATTTCTTGCCGATAAACTCGCTCATAGGAATACCTACGAATAGATAGGTCTTTACATCCTCTTTTTTTACCTCTATAGCGTTCTCAACACTAGAAGGTATTACGTCTACAAATTTTGCTCCGATAGCCATAACCTCAAATATTTAATTTAGTTCTTAACTCTTGACACAATTCTTGATTATCTCTCATGATACTTAACGTATTATCCACTCCGTTTCCTACTCGGATCTCTCCGTACCAGTACCATGATCCTTTACGGGTAAAGATACCGGTTTCCTCACATAACTTCAAAAGTTCAAGCTCCTTGTCAAATCCTACACCATAATACAAAGCTGTCTCTGCTATCTGGAAAGGTATAGCTGTCTTGTTCTTCAATACCTTTATCCTGACCTCATGACCGATAGAAGAGCCATCTTCTCCTACAATGACCTTTTTCCTTGACATCTCCATACGGATAGAGGCATAGAATTTAAGGGCGTTACCACCGGTTGTTACCTTCGGATCACCGTATATTACACCGATCTTCTCCCGATACTGGTTGATGAACACCAGAACACAATCGCTTTTGTTTACGATCCCGGTAAGAACTCTCATAGCTTTTGACATCAACCGGGCTTGTAATCCCATGTTGCTGTCTTCCATATCACCCTCGATCTCCTTCTTCGGGACCAAGTTCGCCACGGAATCCACGACAATGAAGCCTACCCTGCCGGACTCCACCAGCTTGGCCGTGATATCGATAGCCAACTCCCCGTAGCTTGGCTGGGAAATAAGGAACCGGTTAACGTCCAATCCCATCTTCTTAGCGTATTCAATATCAAAAGCGTTCTCCACGTCTATTATAGCTACCAGCTTATCGGGATGTTTTTTCTGGAACTCGATCATACTTAACGTACACATCATGGTCTTGCCACAAGATTCCATGCCGACCAGCTCATGGATCCGGCCTACCGCCCATCCGCCGCCGAGGGCCTTGTCCACCACCAGCGAACCAGTGCTTTCCCTTGGTATGGATATTATAGGCTTATCATCGCCGAAGTTCATTATCGAGCCTTCTCCAAGCTCTTTATTTAAAGATGATACTAACTCATCTACGTCTGAAAAAAGTTCTTTCTTAGCCATTATAATCCGTATTCCTCGAAATTAAACAAATCCTGTTGTTTCTTGATCATATCCTTCCCGATATCAGATATCTTTTCCGGATTCAAAACACCCTCATTCTCATCTACCTTATCCATAAAGTCAGATATCTTATCGCTTAGCAGTACCATATCTTCCTTAGGAACTGATTTTAGATAAAGACCGTCTATAGACCTACATCTTGAAAGAGCGGTATATATCTGTCCTATCTCGAAGGCTCTGCTGATGTCTACAAATATATTATCTAAAGTCATTCCCTGGGATTTATGGACAGTTATGGCGTATCCTAACCTCAATGGATATTGTATTATATAGCCGCAAGAAATGCCTTCAAGGGAATCATCTACCTGCTTGTACTTCATCTTCTCCCACTTCTCTTTGGTTATCTCCACCTCAGTATCGTTATCTAGATGAACATATATCGTCTCATCAACAGTATCTATGCTGGTTATGATACCCATCGAGCCATTGACATACCCGTTGCCGTTTCTGGTTATTATGACCTTAGCCCCTACCTTTACTATAAGCTCATCCTCGCAAGGCGCTACAGGCTTCTCCCCGAATACAGTGGCATCGAACTTAAATACCTTATTATTGATCTTATCAAGATTAGTCTTATTTATCTCATAAGCTTCTTTGTTAGTTGAGCATATAATTATAGTATTATCCATATTATCCGGATACTTGACCCTGCTATCCAATATCTGTCTTGACTCGTCGGTAATAACCCCACATCTTATATCCTCAAGTACGGAAAGAAGCTGAGGATCTTTTTGACGGAATACGTTCTCGAAGGTAATGACCGAGAATCCTGACGCTCTTAATGCCTTTGATGAGAAAAAGAACCGGCTCTCATAATATTTGTCGATAAAATCATCCGCCGTCACCACAGGAGGTAGTTGTGATAGATCTCCAAACATAATCAACCTAACGCCACCGAAAGGCTCCTTGCTACGCCTGCATTGTCTAAGTATGTCAGCCACCTCATCAAGCAAATCAGGTCTTACCATACTGATCTCGTCAATGACAATAGTATCAAGATTCTTGATCTTCTTCTTCATAAACGGACTTACATCCACCTTATTCGACAACATACCTCTCTCGATAGAAGGAATGTAAGGATCGTTCTTTATAGAGAAGAACGAATGAATGGTCTGTCCACCGGCATTCAACGCCGCTACTCCAGTCGGTGCTATGATAACGCACTTACCCAAGAACTTTACGATACGTCTCATGAACGTACTTTTACCACTACCAGCTCTACCGGTAATGAACAGATTCTCCCTAGTGGTGAAAATCTTCTTCAAGGCACGACCCTGCTCCACGTTTTTATCCACCGTCATAATATGACGAAGGAGGTCGTTTTCATTTCTAAAATCCTCTTTTACCATATCTTTTTAAGTTTATGGTACAAAGATACGAATAGTTATAATTAACTAATTGAAATAAATGTAAATAATATATAAATATTAAATTTTGTATCTGACACTCAAATCATCCAGCCTTACTCATCTCAACCCCTTTTACCCCTAAGAAAACGTCTTTTATAAAATATTCGGCGATAATTATATGCATTATCGTTCCTCTGTATGATAGTCTTAGGTGTCCGATAGTTACGTTTTTCCTGTCTTTGGTATTGACTATTCCATTGTTTTTCTTTACCTCATCATATAAATCGGATATAGTCTTACAGCACATACTAAGAACTTCTTTTATCATCCGATATACCGTTCTTTGGGATATTAGCATCATACCTTCTTTTGATAACTTTATATTCAATCTATCCATAAGATATGACACATTGAATTTGATAGTTCTTTTTTTAGTTACCTTATATATCTTATTTATATTTCTGTTTCTAGCTGAGAATATTATTTTTGATAACATCTTGACTCTATTTAATTTACGACTTTTGTTAGCCATCCTTCTTCTGGTATTCGAATCAAGATTTTTATCAAGGCAGGTATATACAGATTCTCCTTTCTTTACAAACATATCCTTTATCCTTGGGGTCTTACTAGCCTTATGCTTGTATTTTATGATATCCGATAAAGCTATCATAATCTCTCCTTCAGCCCAAGCCTTTAAGCTTATAAGCTGGTAGTTCATATCCTCATGAGAATCCCTTAATACATGTCGGTAGCAGAAATAAGCGCATCCATCCGATAGGATATCAATAAAATCATTGGTGTTAATCTCTATCTGATCTCTGTTTCCATCTTGCATCCTTTTTCTTAGAAACACATGTTTGGATACGTTTATGATAATAAGATATATCATTGCCATCTTACATTCATCGCTGATCTGGATTCCCGATCCATGATACTCCTCATGTTTCAATGAATATTTTATGGCTGTCACTTTCTTGCCTTCCTTATTGGTAACAGGCTTAAAATCAACTGGACATATAAGTGATCCGGCTGGAAGTTTTACACATCCTAGCTCATCTTTCTTGGTCTGAATATTACGTGGAATATATCTTTCGGTAAGAATCTTATCGAAATTTGATTTCATTATATGTAAAAATCTTATCTTTGTTCCCATAGGATTTTTTATTTGCTGCGAATATACGAGTTCCGTAAATACGAAACAAGTTATTCGGATGGATGGGTAGCCTGTGAAGGTCGCCCATTTGTTGTTTATACGAAATTGTCGTAATAAAATGGGGGGGGGTAAATATCTGTGTTTCTGTATGATCATTTTTGACATCATACTTGTTACGCGCGCATTAATAGGTATATTTATTAATTATAATTAACTATATTAATATATCCTACTTCCTAATCCTCCATGTTTTGTGTAGGGTATATCATGAAGTCAAATGTCTATATAGCTAATTAATATTTTTACTGCCAAGGTGTAGTGCCGTCAGGCAGGACACCGCAGGCTTATAATAACAATGCCATATGATGTTACCGGAGTCCGGGACCCGGAAGGGGATCGGGCGGAGCAGAAGCCAAAGGAGAAAAGGTGAGGTCTTGTGCGGTCGCTCACGCTCCGACCGCCCGTATCCTCTACGGCAGGCTCCATCGCCCCAAGACTTCCCATTTCCTTTGGATTTATATCCCATAGCACGGCAGGAAGGCATCCAAAGGGAAAAGGTGTGGTCATGTCCCATGAGGCAGGATAGAGCTGTCCACCGCCGCTCGGAGGCATGTATGGCCGGTGCTCAACTGGCCTCGTTGCCGTGGCTTACGGTGGACTTATCTGGCTTTCCTCCTCCATTTCCACCACCTTTTCCCTTTGGATGTTCGTAAATACATGCTAATCAGCATATATTATGTTGATTATGGCATAATTTCTTGACAACGATATTTTTTTTAAGTAGTTTTGTCGAAAACTAATTTTATATGGCCGAACAGAGGAAAGCTTTCGTATTTGCGTTGCCTTATGATACTAGGTTGGATATGATCCAGCAGTTCTTAAGGATATACAACGGCTATCTGGATTCCAAGGGTAGGAGCTTGATTACTGAAAGGACGATAAACTTACTTTCTTTCTACATCAACTACGGATACTTGGATGATACCAGGGCTAAGTACATGGATTGTTATGGACAGAAGGAATCTTATATCGCTGTCCTTAACAATGAGCTAAAGCGTGGCGGTTTTTTAGTAGATAAAAAGAACGGAAATTTCCGTACCCGTGAGCTGTCTATTGAGATGAGAAGCCTACGCAATTATTTTGTTCTTGACGGAGAGGGTGATGACACCCGTGTAATGGGATTCGTATTCAAGAGAAACAAATTGAATATCGATGGATAGGAGTCTTATTTCGTTCGACAGGGATATTGTCGATGAGGTGGTGAGAAGATCTGGAGGGAAGTTTACCAAGCAACAGGTCGAGTGGTGCATGAAAGCATCCGTATCTTATATCCATCATCTCGCCAGATATACTGATAATATATCTATCAGGATCCCGTTTATCGGATACGTTATCTGCAATCTCCGTGAGATGCGTGTAAGACGTGATAAGATACGTCGCATATATGTCAAGGAGGGTAATCGTTATCCAGACGAAAGGATGCCTATTGAGCTTGATTGCCTGGATAAGAAGATAAAGGTGATAGAAGATATGGAGGGATTGAAGAACGGAGATCCCCTTATACGTGACAACCATGAGGCTATGTACCAATGTCGGTATGGTATGACATGGGAACAGTTACAGGATTTTCAACAACAACAATTTAAAAAATAATATGCAAACAATTGGTAAAGCCCAAGTGATAGCCCAAGCTTGGGAAGACAGTTTATTGGGCAGGATTCCTAAGGATGAGAAGGATTATCCGGAGTGGTACAAGAATCGTCTTGATTTATGCAAGAAATGTCCTAAGAACTCTTCTAATATAGCTTTCTTTAAGTTACCAGCTAAGGTATTGCTGCAAAGATTGATGGGAAGACAGGCATGCTCGCTGTGTGGTTGCTTTATCAAGGAAAAGGCTTGGATGAAGACAGAGGTATGCCCGTTGAAGTTCGTGGAAGGAGAGAAAGCCAAATGGAATGCTATGGAGGTGATAACAGCCGATCATAACGATTTTAATATTGAGTGTCCTAACGATTCCTTTGATATAGGACTGACGGATGACGAGAGCGAGTTTTATCTAAATATTTTTGATCAGAAAATAGGTGATAAGATAGAAATCGTGTTATTTATCATCCATAATGATGGTTTCCATGTCAAGGAGCATCATCTCGGATGTGGATGTATGGGAGATGTATCATATAACAAACATCCTGACAATGAAAATAGAATTATATTTAGGATGACGTTAGATACCTCAAAATATACGGAAGGTCATTTTGAGAAACATCTATCTCTTATGGGTTATACTAAGGACGATCCTGAACGTAATTTCAAACATTTCCCGCTACGTATTATAGGGGAAGCTTATAAATAATGCCGTGAGAAATCTCGTAAGAAGCAAGATAGATGACCGTATCCATGCCCTTATTGTCATGGAAGTCGGATGCCGTGAGTTACCTGAATATTCATTGGGTGATATACTTTACTCCGCTTTAAGGAGGATAGCTAGGGCTAATGGTGGTAATGTCCGCTTCTTGCGGGATGTTAGTACCATGGATTTATTGAGGTCTATAGACCAAAGCATCAGTGATGAGATTGAGTTAAACAACAATGATTATAATGCGTAATATGGAAGATAAAGATATAAAAACAGAGATTAGAGATTATCTTAAAGAAGAGGCGGATACTCATATAAGGCATTGGATAGCTATAAAACGTGAGAGCAAGCGTTTGTATAGCGATATTGAGGATAGGACTAAGAAGATAGCCCTTAAATCATCTTCATTGATAAAAGAGGAGGATTTTGTCGTTCTTCATGAGATGACCCATAAGATACAGATGTTGAATATAGAGGCTGTAAAAGTCAATTCTAGGTTGATGTTCATAATCCAGTTGGCTACCAGCTTCGGTATGGATCTGGATTTAGATACGACATATGCGTCCACCGCCAAGAGTATTATAGAAGACAGAACGTCTGGATTCGTGTTTTATGATGACAAGGAACGTCTTAGATATGCTGACAAGGAGCTTGAGGATATGTTCCATGACATGAGCGTGACGGAAGTAAGTAAGATCGGGGTTGTTCAATCTTATGAGCTTCTTATGAAACAGTATAACGAGTTTAAGGATATGAAAGCCAATGCCACAGGGAAGACGAAAGCCGACGAGTAGGGACGTCGATCGGGTAAACGATAATCTTGAGGTCATATCCAAGGCCGTGGATGACGCCAAGACGTATATCGCCAAGCATCCATGGGATAAGGAGAAGCCTGAGGATATGGCTAGGGCGTTCGATTTCATATCCAAGCTGATCGATAAGATCAACGTATGGAATGACTCGTATATGGAGAAGAGTGGGATCATGGATGTATACAGGAGTGTCAGCAATGTCCAGAAGAAGGAACGTAAGGGACAAGTGTCTGGAGGTATAGAGTCCGTATTAAAAAGTATGAAGTGATGGGGTTAAGCACGAGTCCAGAATTTTATGTAAACATGAAGAATCCTCCAGTGTGGAACGATTTGTTCGGCTGGGAGGATCAAGATGATGATGTTAAGCAGTTCTTCACGGAGGAGGCTTATAAGGTCAAGAACGGGGTGACTATCAACGGTACGTTCATCCCGCCATGGCTTTATTGGCATGTTAATTTCTTTCCCGTATTTCAAGATCTTCCAAATGGGGAGCGTGTTCCTGCTATCAGCCGGTTACGTGATAATGAATGGTTTTTCGCTGAGATGTACCAACGTGCCCGTCAGGAGAAGAAAGGGCTGGGGATGTTCGGTACCCGTCGTTTTGGAAAGGCCCTTCTGGACTCGGAGCTGATATATACTCCTTATGGACCTAAGAAGATAGGGTTCGCTGATATCGGTGATATCATATATGGCGATGATGGTAAGCTTACGACTGTAGTAGGCGTATATCCTCAAGGGTTCGTTGATATGTATAAGGTGACGTTTGAGGACGGGCGCAGTATAGTATGTTGCGGTCAACATCAGTGGAAGGTTAAATATCATGGTGATTATAAAGTCATGAGCACTATGGGTATCATCCACTCTGACTTCCAGAAGATGACCATAGATATAGGGGAGGCCGTGGATTTCCCCGAGCGGCGGTGGCTGATGTCGCCCCAGCTCCTTGGGTCTCTGACCGCCTCTTTCCTTTGTGGATCTACCGACAGGATCTTCGAGTTAAGCAATAAGGAGATGGATGATATTATTTATTCATCCAAAAAACAGAAAGAGTTGTTTATAAGCTCATTCATGAAGATAGCTTGCGGCATAAGTACTGGTGATGATCGTTTTAAGGTTGTTTACAAAAGTGAGTATATTATATCCTTCGTAAGAAGAATATTCTGGTCTATGGGATATTATTGCGTCATGGATGGTGATGATATGTATATATCCAAGACCCATAACAGACTTAGGATATCCGATATAGATTATTACGGGAAATATAAAGCTACTTGTATTGAGGTCGATAATAAGTCCCATCAGTTTCTTACCACCAATTTTGTCGTATCTCATAATACGACTATCATGTCATCCCTTCTTCAGATGAACGCTACCATGACGATCGGGCTTAGCCATTCCGTGGTAGGTTTCAGCGATAGCGATTTATCTAATATAGGTGAGTATTGTGAGTATGGTCTTGATCATGTGCATCCTTTTTTCAGGATTAACAGGACCAAGACCGACTGGAGTTCGGGCGTTACATTAGGCAAGAGGATGTCCAATGGCGTACGTGATATCCATGCCATTATCTCTATAGCCAACATCAACATGGGTAGGAAGACCTCCACGCAGAAGACGGCTGGTTTGACACCGGCTACGGCTATTTTCGACGAGGTTGGTAAGGGCCCTATCAAGAAACCGTACACTGCCGCTATGCCTTCCTACGACACTCCTTACGGCTGGCGTCTTAGCCCTATCTTGGCTGGTACTGGTGGTGAGGTAGAATTATCCAAGGACGCTCAAGAAATGTTTTCTGATCCTGAGACCTACAATCTTCTGGTTATGGACTGGGATATTTTAAATCGTAGAGCCATGAAAGGGAAAACATGGAAAGAACGGAAATGGGCGATGTTCGTTCCCGGTCAGATGGCTAACTCCGGTGTTAAGAGAACTATAGGATTGGGCGATTATCTTGGTAAGCCTGATGACAAGAAGCTTAATAAGATCAAGATCGACGCTACTGATTTCGAGGCTAGTACCAATAAACTTAATGAGGAACGGAAGAAACTATCTACAAAAGATAGGGTTGCGTACACTTCTCATACCATGTTCTATCCATTTACGATCGATGACTGTTTTTTAAGCTCATCCCAGAACCTATTTCCGGTCGAGTACGCTATCAAGCATAAGAATGATCTCCTTGAGTCGGGGCAATATAGCGGTATGCTGTGTGATGTCTTTCTTGAGTCAGGTAATAAACTGGGGACTACTAAATCGAATAAGCAACTGGCTGGATTCCCGTTTAGCGGCGGTGTTATTGACGCTCCTGTCCAGATATTCGAGATGCCTCAATCCAATAGGTTTGATGATTTTATTTATGTGGCGGGCCAAGATCCGTATAAGCAGGCCAAGTCTGATACTCCTTCATTGGGATCCTTTTATATATTCAAAAGGCGTGTTGGTATCCGAGATCCTTATGCCTATAGAATAGTTGCCTCTTACGTATCCCGCCCATCATCTATAGACCAATTCTGCCGTACGTGCGAGGTGCTTCAGAAGGGATATGGTGCTATATGTCTTATGGAGAACGCTGACCAGATGTATGAGCAATACCTTAACCGGAAGAGCGGCATGCCTGCGTCCTTCTTCTTGTTCGCTGGCGAGGCTATAGCCAATAAGTACGTGAAGGCCGGCTCCCGGCAGAACAGCAAGCTAGGGTTGTACCCTACCCCCGGCAACCAGAACCTGCTCTTCTCCTGCGTGGTGGATTATTGCTGGCAGGATTTCGTTATCGGTTATGATGATCAGACTGGTCTTGATATAACTGTCAAGGGTATTGAGCTGATCGATGATATAGCCCTATTGGATGAGATAATACAATATAAGCCCGGATTGAACGTCGATAGGATAATAGCGTTCGGGCATGCGTTGGTTCTCGCCAGATATTTTGACGATAACAATTACATGCCTAAATCGAAGATCGAGGAGATGAATAATGCCCGCAAGGAAGACGCTTATAAACACCATGAGGTGTATGCCTCTGCCTTTGGATCGGTATCTATAGGAGCTTTTAGGTAAATGAATGTCAATTAAACGCCTATCTTTGTTGTAAATAAAATTGAATAATCATGGAAGTGTTTAATAGAGATCATTCGTTTCCAGCAAAAGGAGCGTTATTAGGATTACCTCCTCAGGCTATTTCCACGAAGAAAAAGAACAGGAAATGGAAGGAGGATTGTATGGACGCTCTTGAGACGATAGGATTGAAACAGTATGATCATAACCAGATGTACCGTGACTATTATCTGATGGCGGATGGTAAGTTATCTTTTATGGAGATGGCGGATGTCATCCCTCAGTTAAGGAACGTACAGAAGCTAAGGAGCGATATAAGGATACCTTCTTTCTTGAAGCATTATGATATAATAGGTGGTATCGTAAATGCCTTTGAGGGATGGCTGACAAACCTACAGGATAAGTATACGGTTAACGAGGTAGGGGATATGGCTATAAGTGAGTATGAGGATACGATGTCAAACTTACTTCATCGTCATATACAAGAACAGTGGGATATTATCGTTAATCAGCGTCTTGTGGAGGCCGGTCTTGATCCTACGTACAATGAGTTTAATTCCGAGGAGGAGCGTCAGGCTTATGTTCAGCAAATCCAACAGGCCAAAGCGTCTATGACCCCTGATGATATCCAGAGGTTCATGAGTACAAGATGGAAGACGCAGGCGGCGGTATGGGGGGATCATACGATCGAGGCTGACCGTAGCCGGTTTTATATGGATGAGCTTGACAGGGAGAATTTCCGGGATCGTCTTCTTAGCGGAAAGATGTTCCGGAATCATTTCGTTGGTTTCGATTACTACCGTCCGGAGGTATGGAGTCCGATGGAGGTATTCCATCCTGACGTGAAATACCCGCAATACGGATCTTATGTGGGCCGTATTCATTATTACGAGGGTGTTGAGCTGATATCAAGATACGGCCATAAGATGACAGCCAAGGACAAGCGTCGGATTATGGGAGGTGACGATGATTATGAGGGATGGGTATCTAATGACGGTGCTAGGTATGACTGGAAGAAAAAGAAACCGTCTATTACCGGTATGTACGAGAATGAGGTTGTCCCATGGAAGGGATACCATGACTATGAATCTATAGTCGCCGCTGAGGATTACTACGGCGTTCCGATGGGTGAGTACCACACCTTCGGGCCGGACGGGGAGGAGCACACCCAGCCCCGCTTCTTGCCCCGCTTCCATCCCTTTGGATATTTCAACTCCGGAATGGCCGATGGCAAGAGATATGAGATAGACTCTCGCCTTTTTAGGGTCATGGAGGGATATTGGGTATCCATGAAACCGATATTCTTAATAACTTACATGACGGAGACCGGAATGGTGGATCAGGAGCTTGTGACAGATGAGCTTCTCCCGGAGTTCTTGGAGAAGAATGGTATCAAGAAAGTGAAGAGGGTTATGGCCGAAGCCGTTGGTGATCCTGAGGTGAACACCTATATCTTGGAGTATGTACCTGAGGTTAGGTTTGGCGTTAAGATCACCGGAGGTAATTTAATGGATAAGCCTATATATATCGGTGGGGATCCAATACCTCATCAGATACATGGTGACAGCAGTCTGTATGATTATGTCATTCCGGTTTCGGGATTTATAGGGGCTAGTCTCGCTGATCGCATACAGCCGTTCCAGATGATGTATAACCTTGCTATGAATCAGCTATACAATAACGCCGAGAAGGAGATCGGTAAGTTCTTCTTAGGCGACCTTGGATTCTTGCCTACTGAATATAAGGATATGATGGACAAGAAGGGTGCTTTAGCTACTTTCATGCAGATCGTGAAGTCCGTCTCGTTTATGGGCGTAGGTGGCAATGATACGAATAATCCTTACCAGAATCCGCAGATGAGTAGCATATATAATCAGTTTGGTGTATATGATCTTACTAATACGGATCAGATAAGATCCCGTATGGAAATGGCGTCTTACGCCTATATGATGGCTTATAGGATGATAGGAATATCCGAGCAGGCAATGGGTCAGTCAACTAGATACGAGAGTTCTACGGGCGTAAAACAGGGGGTTAACGCTACCATGTTACAGACCCAGACTTATTTTAATGATTTCGATGACTTCAAGAAACGGACATTGGATATTCATCTAGCCGTGGCTCAAGTATGTCAGAAGGAAGGATACGATTGGACCGTGATGTACAGAAACAGCGATCTTTCCTTGGCTTACATCAGTCTTACGGATAATAGCTTGTCGTTACGTCATCTTAATGTTATGGCTGTCTCTAATTCCAAGAAACGTCTGGAATTGGAGAATTTGAAACAATATATATTACAGACAAATACGTTAGGTAATGACTTACTTGATATCACTAGGATGATGAGCGCCAACTCAACGGCTGAGATGAATCAGATCGGAAGGGATGCTAGATCTTACGCCGATCGTGTAAGGCAAGAAGAATACCAGAATCAACAGCGACTTGTCCAGCAGCAAGCCGAGGCCGAGCAACAGGCACGTAATGATGAGCATGAGAAGGATAAGGAGCTGGCTTATATCAAGGGCAACTTCGACTTAAGGGGTAAGAGCATAATGGCCGCCGGTCAAGCGGCTAGGACCGAGAACAACTCTGAAGGCATGGATTATGTCGAGGCTATGGCTGATAGGGCTTTAAGGGAAAGAGATCTTGATATCAAGGAAGAGGATATGAGAACCAGACAGGCTAACGCCGAGGCTGAGCGAAGATCTCGTGAGGAGATAGAGAAAAGAAAGTTGGAATTAAAAGAAAAGGAGATAGACGCTAGAAACAAACGTTCTGATACAGATAGGTTTACGTCAATAATAAACAAGAATTGATTACAAGTTTTGTAAATATTTTTACAAAATCTGTAATCATTTTGGCGTAAAATTCTGTCATATACTATAATGGGTTTGATTTAATTGGTAATTGGATTAATAATACTTTTGTAAAAAGCAAAAAAGGAAATTGTATGAATGACATGGGTGATTTCGCTAAGGGTTTTAAGACCATGAGTGTCGAGGAACTTTTTTACCGTGGTGACGGTGATGGCGATAAGAATAATATCGAGGGTAAATATGATAAGGATGGTAATCCTATAGGTGATACCAATAAAGAGCCTGCCGACGGCGGAGCGGCTGAAGGTGGCGGGGATAAGGGCGGCGACGCTACCAACCCAGACCCAGATTCCTTTGGCGAAGGCGGTACTGATAATAATAACGTGGTATCAGTGTTTAACGGGAAATCTTTCTTGGAAAAGATGGCCGCCAGAGGTATCATCGACAGTATCGATAACCTTGATATTATGGTAGATGATAAGCCAGTCGATCTTTCTACTATCACAAAAGAAGATGATTTACTTGATATAGTGGAGGGGTTGATCAAGGATAAGGCCGATGAGTTGTTGAAGGATAAGGTTGATACCGGTTCTATGTCTGACTTCATGAAGAAGATGATAGAGGTGGATAAGGCTGGAGGTAACGTAGGTCAGCTTCTAAACCAATATCAGAACATTCAGGCGCCTTTGGACAACCTTGATATGAGCAACAAGAATGATCAGCTTGCGGTCATCCAGCATTATTATAAGATGTTGGGTATGCCGGAAGACGAGATAAAGGATAATATGGAGATGATGATTGGCAAGGGTGATGAGTTCATTGAGTCCAAGGCCAATAAGTTCCATGATATCCTGAAAAAGGAGATGGATAACCTTATCGAGGAGGAGAAGAAAAAATCCGAGAAAAGGAAACAGGAGTTGATTGAGCAGATGAAGATCTATAAGAAAGGTCTTAAGACGTCTATAAGCTCAGGATTCCAGTTGACTGACACGATGATAGGTAAGGCTGTCGATTTCGTTACCAAGCCGATAGACAATCAAGGTCATACGGCTATAGATAAAGCTTATTCGGAGGCTATCAAGAATCCGGACATGGCCGCTGATCTGGCTTTGTTCTTGATGAATAAGGACGAGTTCCTTAAACAGAAGACTAACAAGGCTAAGATGGAGGTCAATAAGAAGACCATCACTCTTCTTTCTGGCAATAAGGGAGGAAAGCAAAATAAGAATAATATCGATAATGATACTATAGAGGCTAACTTCCTTGATCTAAGTGGATCAAAGAGTGTATAACGTTTAAATATATTGAAAATGAATCCGTTTCTTACAAAAAGTTTCCCGGCTACCGTGAATGGCGATAACGTTATTGCCTTCACCGATGCCAAGAACTATAAGACTTCGCTCGTAGAGCATAACTTAGGCTCATTGGCGAGCTGGTATTATGAGGATCCCGACAAGAATCATCTAGGTCTGTTGAACTTGTTCTCTAATATCGCCAACTACCCTGTTCCGATGTATATGGGTATGATTAATAACGGTGCTACGATCTCCGTTAACGGTATTGGAGCTTCTTTCCGTTATGATTTACCTGTTACAAAGACATTCGCTGTCGTTACGGCTGAGGATACTTCAGGTCATCATCTAAAACCGGGTATTGACGGTAGTTTGTTTGATATCGTTTTGAATACCTCTGAGTTTACGGCTTATGATGTCATCACCTATGACGCCGCTAACGGCTGTAATATCCTTATATCTGGTGAGATCCCTTCAAAAACAGAAGGTGATTTGACGCGTTATTGGGGTCGTGTTATCGGCGGAAAGGCCAAATACTTCCCTAAAGAGAAATTACGTCCGGGTATCCGTTACTGGAAGATCGGTCATGCTCTTGGTGAGTACAGTACCCAGTTCTCTAAGGTATCTGGAGCTGACAAGGCCGGTTCTATGACTTGTGAATTCCGTTTAGGAAACCACCGTGGCGTTGAGGGTGAGACCACTATGTATGCTGGTATGAAGTCCATGCAGGCCGCCCAGAATAGCACTTCAGAGTTCGTGGAGACCGCCCTTCGTCGTATGAATGCCATGAGAAGCGAGTATGAGGGTAATATTCCTGATTTGGCTATTATCGGCAAGACTGTTAATGGTAGACTTGATTTACGTACGGCTAAGGTAGCGTCCACGCTGGAGGTATTCTGTATGGCTGAGTTGGTTAAGCTAGAAGCTAGACAGTTGATGTGGCAAGAAGGTGGTATTATCATGGATCAAAATGGTCCTATCCATTTAAATGAGGGTATCTACCGTCAGCTTCGCCGTGGTTATACTATCTACTATAGTCGCCCGACGGGTATTACTAAGGATACTCTTATGGCTGCTGCCGCTTATATTTTCCGTGGTCGTCAAGATCTTCCTATTACGGAGCGTAAGATTAAGTTCAAGGTAGGAGCTATGGCTATGGTTAACTTAGAGAAGTTGATTAGAGATGCTTTCTTTACTACGTTGAGTAATTTGAGCTGGGGTATGGGTAGTGACCGTATGTTGCCTTCTAATCCTATCTCTGGTACTAATGATGCTATGATCTTAGGTCCGGTACAGGTTAAGGGAGCTTTCCTTCCCGGCATCGGAAATGTAGAGTTCGAGCACGATCCTTCTTTGGATTACGCTGACATGACAGATCGTAGCGAGTTAGTGAATGGCATGTATCCTAGATCCTCTTATTCTTGTATTATTGAGAATATCACTGACGCTGGATCGACTAACGCGTATTCCGCTATTCCTAATACGGCTAACGCTAAGTTGGGTAATATGAATAACAACGTATTCTATATCAAGCCAGAAGGCGTAAGCATGTGGTGGGGTTATGAGTATGGTCGTTGGGCACACAAAGCTAACGGTAATGAGATCGTATCATCCTTGCCGGGCATGAAAGAGCAATTCTGGTGCCACTCAGCTTCAGCGGCTTGGGTTATGGATAACAGCAAGTTCTTGATTATCGAGCTTCAACCGAACTACTTCGGCTAAGTTTTTTTTCATATGTAATTTGGTTTTTAGAGGGGAGGATATTCCTCTCCTCTTTTTTTTAGGAAAGTAACGCAAAAATAAGGAAATGAAAGAGATTTTAAAATCAAAGAAGGTATTGGTCGAGGTAAACGGCTTCAATATCATGTCAGATACCTTGTATGAGGTAGTAGGTAAACACGACGGAAGCGCTCCGCAGGCCTTCCAAGACGCCAATATAGCCAAGGCTCCGTTCCCGGAGAATGCTACTCACGTATGTTGCCCGTGGGATGATTTCTCAGAGGTTTACAATACCGGTTTTTATCCAAGATCAAGATGTTATAATGGCATGGATAAGGATGAGGTTGATAAGTTGGTTGATCAGCGTGTCAATAATATAATGAAGCCTTTTGAGAATATTTCCCAGAAGGATCTTTCCCAGACCAATTTCGAGTTTTGGGATGATGCTAAAGACAAGATCTATATGGGTAAGGTTTATAACACGGCTAATACCGTTGAGTTATTTTATTTATATCTGGCTGTATTTTCTGGCATGTTGACTCCTCAGGAAATGGATGGTGATCCTATTTTCATGAACTCCATGTTCTGTTTCATTGAGAAAGACAACGCCAAGGATTTCGTTCAGCAGCGTGAGATCAATAAGATGAATATCAGCTATAAGTTCATCGACGCCCTTAAGAAAGGTGGCAAGGAACGTCAGGCTGTCATCGACCTTCTTTTGTACATCGGTATCGTGACCCGTCCTGATTTCACGGAGGATGATTATTACACCGGATCACTATCAAACTGGATGAACGAGAAGAAGACCAACATCGATTATCTGCTTGATATCTGGGATCGGTCATTGGAGGGTGATTTCAAGGAAGTTCTTGAGTTCTATCGTATCATAAACGTCCTTCAACGTAACGGTCGTATTAACATGACTCCATCCGGCTTGCAATATAATGGTCAGATCATAGGCCCTGACACCCGTACGTCCGCCGAGTTTTTGGCTACCAAGAAAGATCTTATCAGTGTAAAGGCTAATGTCTTGGATGAGTACGAGGAACTTATGTCTATTTCTAATATAGACGATAAGACCAAGACCAAGAAGGTTGAGGATGTCAAGAAGAAGGAAGACGTAGGGGAAGGTGATAAGGAGGAATAACGATGACGATCCAAGAAGCGTATCTAAGGTCTTTGCAGAAGAATGAGCAGAATCTCGCCAATGGCGGGATTAAGCTTGATCCAGGAAGGTTCGTGCTTTTGTTCAATGAGGCTCAGGATAGGTTGATAAGATACTATCTTAATAGGAAGGATGATGAGACCATCCGATCTATACAAACTCTTCTGGTATACTGGAAATCGCTTAATAAGATCAATCATATTGATGACCCCGAATCGACATCATTCGGTCTTCCTGATGATTATTTATGGTTCTCAAATATAAAAGGAGCGTTTTCTTATAATGGATGTGAGGTTGGAGATTTTGTCATATGGGAGGCTAAGAACGAGAATGTCCATGAGCTTCTTGGGGATGATAATAATAAACCTTCTTTTGACTATCGGGAAACGTTCTACACCATAGGTGACGGGAAGGTCGTGGTGTATGAGGACGGCTTCCGCACAGACGAGGTCAGGATGACCTACTACCGGAATCCGGTACGGGTGGATCTGGCCGGGTACATCAACGCCGCCGGCGAGCGGTCCACGGACATCGACCCTGAGCTGCCCGATCCTTTGGTGGAGGAGATTCTGGATATGGTCGCCAAGCAATTCAACCTTAACGAGAATGAACTAAGTAGATATAGGATGGATAAGGATAATGTGGCTTCCTTTAAATAAACAACGTTAGTTTTGATTGTCCGGCCTGTCAGTTAAAAGACAGGCCGGTTTTTTAACATCCTGTCACAGGATTTATATTGCCCCATCTTTTTTTCCATTTATCTCCAAGATACCTGATTAGGGCATTAAAGTCAGATATGAATCCACTTTCTATCATATCGGATATATACCCTTGGAGCATAACTATTTCTTGCATCTGGTCAATAGAAGCGTAATTTCTTATTCCTTCTTCATGTTTACCAAATACCACATAATTCATTCCTTTTGCTATTCTTGATATATATGCTGAAAATTCACTATTTGTTATATTGTCACATAACAAAGATCTAACATCCTTGCACATTTTTATATATGTATCTCCAGCTATATTCCTGTTTTTAACCAATCCGTCTGTAAGCCATATGACAACAGTAGCGTATATCTCCGGATCTAGTTCCATTGCTATAGTTACGAAAATATATGGATCTATGAACCATTTTTGATCCCCTCTACCTCCTTTTCTATAGGCTAGCCCTATTTTTCTAAATTCTTTCAACGTTAGATTATCATAATCTATTCTCTTCTTTAAGCTATCATTACCGTATCCTAATTGAGTCATCAATGCTCTTATCTTCTCCTTGAATCCTTGATTACGCAATACATCATTTATTTCTTTTGCGGATAAGTTCATTGATTCCCTTTTTTTCTTTATAGAATCCATAGCTTCTGTTATACACACATATCCATCTTTACTCATTATGGATATAGGACTTCCTAAAAGAGTTCTACTCTCTGATTTTAAAATTAGATTTGATTTCATAATTTTGTTTTTAAAAGTTTATGTAATATCGTGAATCGGTCTGTGATAGATAGATTCACGATGCAAATATAAATAAATGGGATTTACTTTCAAAATATAATATAATTAATTGATAATCATGATTATAATAATGGGATTTATTATTTTTGTATATATTATTTGGTATTATTTCTCTGGAATCGGAGAAATCTCCGACTCCAGCAACTATTTATATATCAAATAGTTATATAAAAAACATCATAAATTGTTTCTATCAATTATCGTTCATTGTGGTAGTATATCAGTATATCCTATTTACAAAAAGTGTAATCCGTATTAATATTCATATACTCATGGTTGTACTTTATTGTCGTGAACTCGTTTATTATTATGTTTGCGTTAGGTAAATAATTTTTTAAACTAAATATTGATAATATGTTGCACAGACCGCAAGACCGGGTACTTTTCGTACCCCCGCACGCTAAGATGGTGGATGTTGACTCCATCTTCTTAAAGGAAGGACAGATCGGTATTTATGATACCAGAGATACTTCCGAGAACGGTTGCAAGGCCGTAATTGACTTTACCGGTAAGCCTCGTAATGACAAGCGTTATGAGATCCGTATCGGTCGTAATGAACAAGCGGCTTCCCGTTCTATATATGATAAGGATTTTTCCACGCCTCTGTTCTCGTTGAATGAGATCACCGAGATTTACGCTTCTTGGCCGAAGAAGGATCACGCTTATGTCGATGACGTTATCTTAGGATACAATGGTGTCTCTGACGACACGGCTTTCTCCGTTTCCAAGGGCGACCGTATCGTTATCCGCTTGATTCTCGCCGGCAGGGCTTTCGAGCTTCTTGGCTACGAGGGAGGTCGTGTTGAGATCTTTGACGCTATCCTCTTGGATGATTGCGACAATACCCCTAATCAATGCGAGGAATGTGATCCTTGCGAGGAGGTTGATTTGTTACCCGCCGTATTGAAGTGTATCGAGCGGATGAAGAACCAACCTATTGCCGGTGGTGGTAAATTATCCGATTATATTGATATCATTCCGGTTACAAGATGTACTAATGAGGCTACTGAGCCTGATACGGAGGATGTCAATTTCTATTGCATGGAGGTATGCGATACTGGTGATGATCTGGCGTTGGCTGAGGTTCGCGCTCAATATCCAGGATTGAAGATCGTACGTGAGACTATCGAGGGTAGCATGTCACGTTATAAGGTGATGAAGAAAGGCGCTAAACCGGCTGATTATACTCAACGTCTGATCTCTATCATGAAAGGATGTACGGATTGTCCTCCTAACTATACCGAGGTTAAGGGTGGTTATCTGTATTCTATCTCCTTGGAGGATGACGGTGTCGATATGTCTACTACGGTGGAGTCATTGCCTAACGTTGTAGCCGATACGGTTAATAAGATGAGTCAGATCAAGGGATCAGGTTTGTATATTGCCGCTACTTCCAAGAAATTGACGGATGAGGAGATCTCTACTTTCGTGGAGGCCAATCCTACGGCTATTATCTACTATGTGGCTAAGACATCCGATATGTGTGAGAATCCTACGGTTCGTACCGCTTCTTGGTCAGCTTGTGGTTCTTGCAAGGTATCCACCGAGAAGTATTATATCACGATCCCGGATGATGAGTGCGGGAACAGTGCTTTGGAGGAAATCAAACAGGCTTTCCCGGAACTGGAGATCACTGACTACGGTACTCCTGCGGCTTGCCAGCATAGCTTCCAGACAACGGTATATACTAACATGTTGTGTGATGAGTGCGACAAGGTGTTCGAGGGATTCTTCACCAGCGAGGCTCCGGCGTCTTACCGCAACCGTATGTGGAAGAAATTGGAGTCGGCTCAGGAACTTGGCACTAACTGCAAGTGCGGTATCCGTTTCCGTGGTAAGGAAATGTTATTATCTCCGTCAGAGTGCTTGATGGATAAAATGACTTATGTAGAGGATAGCGTTGAGATCGTTGGCGCTAGCGGAGGTTATCCTGATTCTCTTGACGAGGGGTCTCCTATCTGGTGGGATCAACTTAATTTCGAGAGACTGTCCAGCAAAGCACCACGTACTCATGTCGGCGGTAATATGATGGATGACGAGTTGAAGGGCTATGCTCATTTCAACGGTTTCCCGAAACATCAGGATTTCATGGGACGGACATTCATGAACGAATACAGCCGTGTTGAACAAACAGCCCAATACGTGGACTTCCAGATCACGATTAATCCTCATAGGTACTCTCAAGGATTCGGTAAGGTTCTCGCCGATGATCCGGTTAATCTGATCTTACGTGTACGCTATGGCGCTCATGAGGGTGTTCAGGAGATGATTAACATGATCGGTGCTGCCGCTGGTCTTGGACCGGCCATCGTAACTGAGCCGAAATAAAGAACCTTTTTTGCGTTCATATATTTCCTAAAGGGGAGAGATTCAATTCTCTTCCCTTTTTTGTTATCTTTGAGGCAGTAGAATTAAAATATGATATTATGTCTGCGATAAATGAGTATTTAAAGAGACTGGCTTCTATATTCGGAAGCATGGGTTTCTCCGTTCCGCCAGATGACTTCTCAGGTGTTGTCATAGACGGGAAGACGTATCCGGTCATGATGAGGAATGACGGGTGTTACGTGTACTTCGATGATAAAGGAGTAAAGAGACTTGTAAGTGAGGTTCCTAAAAAGGACTATCAGTTCATTAACATCAAGGACGCCCGTGTGTCGATCGTCAACCAATGTTATCGTACTCCGGGAGGTCAGGTAGAGGCTCGTATCCATACCTATATGAATAATAAGGGTGAGATATTGGCCGAGAAGATATTTATCATCAACTCTTCAGATGTTGATACGCCTATTGGTACGGAATTGGATAAGATTCCTGCCGAGTGGGTAGCTATAGATTGTAGCATAGCGGAGATGACCGATCGGGAGTTGATATTCGTAAGTAAATGTTACGCCACGGAAGGGGGCAAGGTCCAGATCGAGGGCGTTGAGTCGGTAGACCCCCGCCTGAACCCGGAGGTATCCCATTATGAGGTGGTAAATACGACTGACGATAGCAATCCTATCGGTACGGAGTATGATAAGATACCCGATACATGGAGTCGTATAGTATGTGATTTCCCGGACATGACACAAAGGGAGATAATACCGGTGCTTAAATGCTTTGATACCGGAACCGGAAGGGTGCAGATAGAGGGATATAAGATATTTGATTACGAGATGGGTACCAGAAAGGAATGGTATCGCGTCAAGCAAAGTACCGATCCTGAGAATCCGGTAGGTAAGTTTATCACCAGCATAAGCGATGACTGGGTTGAGGTCGTTTGTGACTTCACGGATATGGAGGACCGGGATATTGAGGTAACTGTAGAATGTTATAAGACACCGGCCGGTAAGGTGAAGCTGGAGGTTCTCACGTCATGGGACGGGAATATAGGAGTTAGGGATAAGAGCTATAAAGTCCTGGAGACTACCGATCCGTCACAACCTGAGGGCGCCAGCTTCAGTTCCTTGCCAGATACGTGGGTAAGGACTGTCTGTGATTTCGACGATATGGAGGAGCGTGACATCCGGTCTTATGTCGAGTGTTATAACGGAGGCAATGGCAATGTCAAGCTTCGTAGGTTGGTTTCTTATGACTCCAAGATAAAGGCAAGATACGTCCGCTTCGAGGTGCTTGAATCGGATGACGCCGGCTTCGTTCCGGGGGCCGAACTGGCTACCCTCCCGGACGGATTCTCTTTGGTGTCTTGTGATTTCACGGATATGGAAGATAGGATGCCTATTGATATCGAGGAGTGTTACAAGACATCAGCCGGAAGCGTGCGTATGAGACATGTGGTGTCTTATGACGGTGATCTTGGGAAAAGAAACCAGTTCTGGGAGATTGTGGACTCGTCTGATAATAAGTATGGGCTAGGAAATAGGATAAATAATATCCCTGCGGATTTTATCCGTGAAAGGTGTGCTCTAGAAAGGTTGGATGATCGTATTACTAGAAATGCGATAGAATGTTACTCGACACCGGGAGGATCGGTAAGGATTAAATCCACTTACGTTATCAACCCTTTAAATCATGTTAGGTCGTATAATCATCATGTATTGAGTTCTACAGATAATGATATCCATGTTGGTACTCAATATACCTCTTTGCCATCCAATTTCGCTCGTATCGAATGCGAGGAGCCGGATTATATGGATCGACTTATCGATACCACTGAGACTTGTTATGATACCGGAAAGGGTACGGTGAAGATCAGGAGACAGGAGTCGTTGAACGGAAATCTGGATGTAAAGACTTTCGACTATAAGATCGTTGAGTCTACCGACCCCGATCATCCTATCAATACTACCCCTACGCAGACGATTATTAACGGCTGGACGGTTATCAGTTGTGATCTTAATATCATGGACGTGGATGATTGTTATGAGATCGGTGGTCATAAGATACATTTGAAGGGATTCAGGACAGTCAATCCGGCGTTACAGGATATTAAGTCTATATTGTATGTCGTGTACTCTGATCATCCTGATTACAATGTAGGTGATGAGCTTACGTCTATACCGGATGGGGCTAAGGTGACGATCTGTGATTACGCTGATAAGAGCCAAAGGCATATGGTCCCGGTGCGGGAATGCTATGAGGTGGCCGATGGCCGGTTCTATGTGGAGGGAAGTCGGTTGATTGATAACAATATGGTCGTAGAGCGGATGTCGTTGATGGTGCTTGAGTCATCCTCTCCTACCTACCCTGTAGGGACTACGCTGACCTCCATCCCCGATGGCGCTACTATCGTGGCTTGTTTATGTCAAACCTGTTAATATCAAGGTCATGGTTAAGGTATGTAATGATTATTATATGATTGACGCCCTAGCCGGCGGTGAGGTCATAAGGAAAAGGAAATATCGTCGTGAGAATACGATGATCGGATATAAGTGGTATGATTATAATGGGGTCGAGGTAACCGACCCCATTGAGATATCACGTCTTGACGGATTGGCTACTAAGCATCAACGTGTTGATGAGGCTTATGATGACCATGCTGTTTTCATGTCGTCAACCAATTACGTTAACAGCGTTTCCGGTATACCTATGGATAAGCATATGGTTGTCGTTGAATGGAGGCCGGATAGCGAGCAGGGTTTTGTAACCATGGCTCATGATGAGGGTCTTGATGGGGACAGCTATTATATAGTTGTTATCAATGCCGGAGATAAGCAGGCTACGATCTACACCCCCGTGGACC
>ERZ894196.77-NODE-77-length-38406-cov-22.523767_pt1 | contig 38406 bp, 32 predicted proteins | sample MGYA00380284_ERZ894196 | MGnify/ENA primary metagenome ERZ894196 (study PRJEB32331, sample SAMN06328427) | human gut metagenome | biome: human gut microbiome; feature: stool | host: Homo sapiens | collected 2011-10-21 ...
GAGATGTGCCGTTTCTTTGAGGTGTCCCGAAGCGGTTACTATGACTATGTGAGGCGCATGGATGTTCCGGCAAAGGATCTGCCACTGGCTGAGAAGATAAGAGAGTGCCAATCCGTGTGCCGTAACACCTATGGCTACCGCAGAGTCCACATATGGTTAGAACGTAATGGCATTCATTGTAACCCGAAAACCGTTCTTCGAGTAATGAATAAGTACAACTTGCTGTCGGTTATCCGAAGAAAACGGTACGTAAAATATGGAGAACATCTGCATCGCTATCCCAACCTGTTAAATAGAAACTTTACGGCTGAGCGTCCCAATCAGAAATGGGTAACAGATATTTCTTACATCCGAACCAGACAAGGCTTCCTCTATCTCTCCATTATTCGTGATCTCTATGACAACAGCATTGTTGCATACAAAACAGGCTCGGAACAGAACATCAATCTTGTGCTGAATACCATTAAGGCAGCCAAGAGAAAAGAAAAGGTCACTGCAGAGCTGCACCTCCACAGTGACCAGGGCTTTCAATACACATCTCAAGCATATTTTAAGCTGACTCAACGATACGGCATTACACCATCCATGTCAAGACGGGGAAATCCTTATGACAATGCTTTGGCTGAAAATTTTTTCTCAATCCTAAAGACTGAGTGTATACATAGAGTGAAAATTGAGACTTTCAAGGATGCTAGAGAACTGATTGACGATTATATCTATTTCTACAACAACCAGCGTATCCAGACTAAAACAAAACTGACACCGATGGAATTTCGGTGCCAGTATGTTGCTTAAAATTTCATATCCCTGCTTAGGGGGTGTTTTTTGTGCTGTCCGCACAATCTGGGGCGGTTCAAGCTGGCGCTTGCCGCCGTCTTTACCGCCGTCGCCGTGGTGGGAAGCCTGCTTTCCTTCCCGGTCTTCGGCAGCCGCTGCGCCCCGGTGCAGCATATCGTGAACATCCTCTGCGCCGTGTTCCTGGGCCCCGCATGGGGCGTGGGCGTGGCCTTCGCAGCCAGCCTTCTGAGAAATCTGCTGGGCCTCGGCAGCCTCATGGCCTTCCCTGGCAGCATGATCGGCGCGCTGCTCTGCGGTCTCGCCTACAAGGCCATGAAGGGCAAGTCCGCCGCTTTGCCCGTGACGCTGCTTGCGGAGATCTTCGGCACCGGCGTGCTGGGCGGCCTCTGCGCCTACCCCATCGCCACCCTGTTCATGAACGTGGACGCGGCCGCCGTGGCCTTCTATGCATATATCATCCCGTTTCTGATCTCCACTACCGGCGGCAGCATCATCGCGGGCCTCGTCATCGCGGCGCTGCAGTCCGGAGGCACCCTCAGCAAAATGCAGGCGAGGCTGGACGCCTGACGCCTGAAAAAAGGAGCTTCCCATGTCTTCTGAATACCTATCAAACGTCCGGCGGCTGCGCCCGATGGTCCATACGATCACAAATTACGTCACCGCAAACGACTGCGCCAATCTGCTGCTGGCAGCAGGCGCATCACCCATCATGGCGGACGCTCCGGAGGAGACCGCGCAGATCGCAGCCATGGCGGACGCCGTGGTGCTGAATCTCGGCACCCTCAGCACTTCCAGAAAAGAGGCCATGCTACTTGCCGGGAAGGCCGCCTCTGCAGCGGACAAGCCCATTGTGCTGGATCCCGTGGGGGTCGGAGCCTCCGGTTTTCGCCGGGAAACGGCGGGGCTGCTGCTTCGGGAAGCAGAGCCTACGGTCATTCGCGGCAACCGGAGTGAGATCCGTGCCCTGCGCACCGGAGAGACCGGGGAGCGCGGGGTGGACACTGCCGACCTTCCGGAGGGCGACGGAGAAAACGCCCGCCTTCTGGCGAAACAGACCGGCGCTGTGGTTTTGCAGACCGGGGAGACGGATCTGGTTACCGATGGGGAGCAGGTCCTTCGGGTACAGGGCGGCAGCGACATGCTCTGCCTTGTGACGGGGGCGGGCTGTATGCTCAGCGCCCTCACCGGCGCCTTTCTGGCCGCGAACCCGGATCGTCCGCTTCTGGCGGCGGCCGCGGCGGCGGAGACCATGAGCGTCTGCGCCGAGATCGCCCAAAGGCGGCTGCGGACCGGAGAGGGGAACGCCAGCTTTCGCACCCGGCTCATCGACGCCATGTGCAATCTGACGCCGGAGACTTTCAGAAAATGGAGACAGGAAGCATGAGCAATTGCAAACCGGAGTGGATGCGGCTGTATGCCGTCACGGATCGCGCCTGGGTGGGGGAGCAGACCCTCTATGAGCAGGTGGAGTGCGCTCTGCGGGGCGGCGTCACCTGCGTGCAGCTGCGGGAAAAGCATCTGGATTTCGACGCCTTTCTCGCGGAGGCGAGGGAACTGAAAACCCTCTGCCAACGCTATGGCGTGCCGCTGATCATCAACGACAGTGTGGAGATCGCTCGCCTCTCTGACGCCGACGGCGTCCACGTGGGCCAGAGCGACATGCAGGCGAAGGACGTCCGCGACCTTCTGGGACCCGATAAGATTATCGGCGTCACGGCCAAGACCGTGGAGCAGGCCCTGCTGGCCCAGGAGATGGGGGCGGACTATCTGGGCACCGGGGCGTTTTTCGTCACGGACACGAAAAAGGACGCCCTGCCCATCACCCATGAGATGGCCCGCGCCATCACCGCGGCGGTGGACATTCCCGTCACCGGCATCGGCGGCATCACCCCGGGGAATCTGGACACGCTTGAGGGACTGGGGCTCGACGGCGTGGCGCTGGTGAGCGCGATTTTCTCCGCCCCGGACATCGAGCAGCGCTGCAGACAGCTGCGGACGCGCTGGATGTTCCCTGAAAACTGAATCAACCGCCGCGTATTAAATGCGGCGATTCCGCGGCAGATCGGGGGCACCACCTTCTGTCGCGTAACAAAAGTTAATGCGTCTCAGGAAAGGAGAAAACAGCATGAGAACAGCATTATCCATCGCTGGAAGCGATTCCAGCGGAGGCGCCGGGATTCAGGCCGACCTGAAAACCATGACCATGAACGGCGTGTTCGCCATGAGCGCGGTCACCGCGCTCACCGCGCAGAACACCACAGGCGTTCGCAGCGTCATGGAGGCCACCCCGGCGTTTCTGGCAGACGAGCTGGACGCGGTGTTTGAGGACATCCGTCCCGACGCGGTCAAAACCGGGATGGTATCGTCGTCGGCTTTGATCCGAGTCATTGCGCAAAAGCTCCGGCAGTACGAGGCGAAGAACATCGTGGTGGACCCCGTCATGGTGGCCACCAGCGGCGCGCGTCTGCTGCAGGAGGAGGCGCTGCAGACGCTGAAAACCGAGCTGCTGCCCCTGGCCGACGTGGTGACGCCGAACATCCCGGAGGCGGAGATCCTCGCGGATATGTCGATCACCAACGCGGAGGAGATGCGCGCCGCGGCAAAGCAGATCCACGACGCCTACGGCTGCGCCGTGCTGCTGAAGGGCGGGCACCGGGTCAACGACGCCAACGACCTGCTCTACGACGGCGAGACCTTCACCTGGTTTGAGGGCCGCCGCATCGATAATCCCAATACCCACGGCACCGGATGCACCCTCTCCAGCGCCATTGCGGCCAATCTGGCAAAGGGCTTCGAACTGCCGGACGCTGTGCGCCGCAGTAAGGAATACATCTCCGGCGCGCTGGCCGCCATGCTGGATCTGGGGCAGGGAAGCGGCCCCATGAACCATGCCTTCGACCTCCGGGGCGAGTTTGCAAAGGAGGCGCAGTGACATGGAAAAACGCACCTCTTTGTTTGAAAACGGCTTGATCTGGTTCGGCGCCGGCGTCTCCATCGCGGAGATCGTCACAGGCACCTATCTGGCGCCGCTGGGCTTCGGAAAGGGCGTCGCGGCGATCCTGCTGGGACATCTGATCGGCTGCGTGCTGCTGTATCTGGCGGGCCATATGGGCGGCGTCCTTCGGCGCAGCGCCATGGAAACCGCGAAGCTCTCTTTCGGCCAGAAGGGCGCGCTGCTCTTCGCGGTGCTGAACATTCTCCAGCTGGTGGGCTGGACGGGCATTATGATCTACGACGGGGCTCTGGCCGCCGACACCATCTTCGGTGTGGGCCGCTGGGTCTGGTGCCTGGTGATCGGGGCGCTGATTATCCTCTGGATCCTGATCGGCATCCAGAACCTCGGCAAGGTGAACACCGTGAGCATGGCGGCGCTGTTTCTGCTGACCATCGTGCTGAGCGTGGTGGTGTTCCGCGGCGGCGCAGTGCCCTCCGGAGAGAGCATGAGCTTCGGCGCGGCGGTGGAGCTCTCGGTGGCCATGCCACTGAGCTGGCTGCCGCTGATCAGCGATTATACCAGAGAGGCGAAGGAGCCGAAAAAGGCCGCCGCCGTGAGCGCTGTGGTCTACGGCCTCGTGAGCTGCTGGATGTATCTGATCGGCATGGGCGCGGCGATCTTCACCGGCGAATATGATATCGCTCTGGTGATGGTGCGGGCAGGCCTCGGTGTCGCGGGACTTCTGATCATCGTCTTTTCCACGGTCACGACCACGTTCCTGGACGCCTACAGCGCGGGCATTTCTGCCGAGACGGTGTTCCCGAAGGCCTCCGGCAAGTGGATCGCCGTGGCGGCTGCGGTTCTGGGCACCGTCGGGGCCATCGTCTTCCCCATGGACGACATCACGGACTTCCTCTATCTGATCGGCTCGGTCTTCGCGCCCATGGTGGCCATCCAGATTGCGGACTTCTTCTTCCTGCACCGGGACGACACGGAGAAGGTCGTGAGCCTGCGTAATCTGATCCTCTGGGTGATCGGCTTCGTGCTCTACCGGCTGCTGATGCGGGTGGATCTCCCGGTGGGCAACACCCTGCCGGACATGGTCATCACCGCGCTTCTTTGCTGGGCTGTGAATGCCTTCGCGCCAAAGAAAGCGTGAGCGCAAAATCGTCTGTTTTTCTTCGGAAAGACAGGCGATTTTTGTTGTAATATCAATGGTTTGCAGGCTTCTTGATTGTTTCTCGTTCTTTGCGAAAAGTTGTTTTCCACCCCAAGATAGCCCCAAACCTATGTAGTCATTGGAATCTGTGGAATTTTATTAGAGTGATTTATCCGTTTGCTGCCAGGCTCTTTATATATTGCTCCATACGATCCGAGCTTTCTCTTTGCATCCTGTCATTGACGTGGCCATATACATCTAAGGTAAAAGCCGCTGATGCATGATAGGGAAAATTCTTAGAGAACTGTGCGAGTGGAAGGGTGTGAAGATTGCGGAGGCAGAAGTGTGTCCAGACCACCTCCACATGCTAGTGGAGATTCCTCCAAAACTGTCGGTTTCCAGTTTCATGGGGTTTCTGAAAGGTAAAAGCTCAATACTGATCCATGAAAGGCACGGAAATCTCAAATACAAGTACTATACTTATGGCTTATAGATCGTAACAATGTTTAAGGCAACCAATGATACCTGTTCGCTGCCAATCAATCAAATCCGTTATCTACACTCGTACCAAATCAGTTACCGTTGTTGATACAATTTCAACAACGGTAATTGTTTGTTTATTCCCGTTCCGGGGATGTTTTTGGAAGGAAACCGGGGATATTTCGAACATTTCCAGCCATAAGCAAATTGTATGCCCGGATTTGATGCGGCCATGGTCTGAAAAGACAGGGATTGGTAAAATAGAAATCGTTATAAGAATATAAACGATAAATTATTATTATCTATACATATGAAACCGTCCATGGCTGGGAGTATCCCCGGATATGGACGGTTTTTTATTGATACCCATGGGACAGAAAGGACAGAAAGGACAGAACCGAGTCGGCAGGATTATCCTTGTTGACCCGGTTCTGTTTCTGCAATATTTCATAGCCTCGTTACGATTTCCTTCCCGTCCTTAAACATGAACACCACACGCTCGTCAGCGTGGACGGTGACGTGGTCGATAGTGCCGTGCCAGAGTTTTTCGTCGAAGACTACGGGCAGGGTGTCCAACTCACCCAGTTCGAACATCATGCCGCCGATGGTGATGGCGTCCGCTTTCATCTTGTCCCGCTGTTTTTGCAGTGCTGCCAGCTTGGCTTCGGTTTCTTCAAAGCGGTTGCACAGTTCGGCGTGGGTGGTACGGTAGGTTTCTTCGGTCACGGTGTTGGCGGCGTTTTCTGCGATACACAGGCGCAGCATCCCGGTGACAGTGGTCAATTCCTCTTCCAACGCCCGGATATCTTCCTCAATGAAGTCCGTGTCCGTGAGCATCCGCTGGGCATAGCGGAGCTGGTCGATGGCGGCATTCCGGTCGGAAAGATACTCCCCAAGGGCAGCCAGGTACAGTTCCTTCAACCGCTCCTCGGTCAGATGGGGTGTTTCGCATTTGTGTTCTCCTTTGAATTTGCCGTTGCATTGCCAAATAACACGGCGGTAGCGGTCGGTGGAGTGCCAGGTCTTGGCACCGAAAATATCGCCGCAGTCGGCGCAGATGATCTTCCCGGAGAAGGGGCTGGTCTGATGGTGCCGGTTGCGGCTATTTTTGCGCCGTTCCATCTCCACCTGAACCTGCTCCCATTCCCAAGGCTCGATGATGGCGGGATGGCTGTCCTCCACATAGTACTGGGGAACCTCCCCCTCGTTGATCTTGGTTTTCTTGGTGAGGAAATCCACCGTGAAAGACTTCTGAAGCAGAGCGGAGCCCTTGTACTTTTCGTTCCGCAGGATGCTCTCCACGGTGGCCCTTTGCCAGACGGTCTTTTTTCCGGGAGTAGGGATACACTCCTCCGTCAGCATGGTGGCGATGGCATTGGTGGATTTCCCCTGAAGGAACTCGCGGTAGATGCGTTTGACGATCTCCGCTTCCTCCGGGACGATCTCCGGCAGCCCGTCGGCACCTTTGCGGTAGCCCAGGAACTGGCCGTAAGGGATGCTGACTTTACCGTCGGAGAACCGTTTCCGCTGTCCCCAAGTGACATTCTCGGAAATGGAGCGGCTTTCCTCTTGGGCAAGGCTCGACATGATGGTGATGAGCAGTTCCCCTTTGGAGTCGAAGGTCATGATGTTCTCTTTCTGGAAGAAGCACTCACAGCCGGCCTCTTTCAGCTTGCGGATGGTGGTCAGGCTGTCCACGGTATTTCGCGCGAATCGGCTCACACTCTTGGTCACAATCAGGTCGATTTTTCCAGCCAGGGCATCCCGGATCATGCGGTTGAAGCCGTCCCGGCGCTTGGTGTTGACGGCGCTGATGCCCTCGTCGGTGTAGACCTCCACGAAGTCCCAGTCGGGGTTCTCCTGAATGAACCTGGTGTAGTAATCCACCTGGGCCTCATAGGAGGTGAGCTGTTCTTCGCTGTCCGTGGAGACACGGGCGTAAGCGGCTACCCGGCGGCGAACCCGCTCCTTGGTGGGTGTTTTGGTATGGATATTCAGTGTGGCGGGGATGACGGTGACATTTTTAGCTTTCGACATGGCACTGCTTCCTTTCCCGTGTTTTCTCTCCGGCGGCCCGGCGCATTTCCGCTGTCCAACTCTCGGCACGGGAGCGGTCCTGCCACCGCTTCACGGCGTTGGTTCCGTCCTTGAGGGTGAACTCCAGAAGATTATCGTTGTAGGCTGTAATCGCCGTTATTTCGCCCGTATGCCCAACCAGGGCGGCAGTCTGCATCAACTTTTCCTCCGGAATAGCTTTGGAGGGGCAGTAGGATTTACCGTAGGAATTGTAGGTGGAGCAGATCCAGACCGGCCCCGTGGCGGTGGTTTTGCGGCGGTAGTGCTTGCCGCAGATGGCGCAGGTGATAAGCCCCGTGAAGGGGGATGTTTGCGGGGGCTTGGTTGGAGCATACTTCTCTTTTCTCCGCCGGATCTCCGCCTGGACGGCATTGAAAGTTTCCGGCGGAATGATGGCTTCGTGGGTGTCCGTCGCGTGATACCGGGGCAGTTCGCCCTGGTTTTTCCGGGTGACTTTGGTCAGATGGTTCTCCCGAAATTTGGTCTGGAGCAGGAGATTTCCGGTATAGGCATAGTTGCGGAGAATTCGTTCCACGGCACTCTTGTGGAACACACAGCCGCTCTGGGTGGCGTATCCGCTTTCGTTCAGCCGTTTGGCGATGGCGGTGACACCCTTTCCTGCCAGGTAGTCATCGAAGATGGTTTCTCTGTCGACGGAGTCGAACATGGAGTCCTTGGGATATTTCATGACGTGCAGAATGCCGCTGATACGCAGGACGGAACCCACGAACTTACCCGCCCAGTCGGGGATCTCTGCCAGGTCGCCCTTCAGGCGGCCTTCCACCTCGTTGAACAAGGTTTCCAGGACTTCCTCGGCACCATCGTCCAGGCTGATTGGTTGCTGCTCGTTGTCGCTGGAAAGAATGGCCTCGATCAGATCCTGATACCTGACTCTGACACCTTCCGGGATTGGTTCCGTGGAGAAAGAACGACTGCCAACAGTGGATTTCGGCATGGAGTACAGGAATCGGGCGGTGAGGCCACGACCACGGAAGGTGTTGTTGCTCATCAGCCCGTTCAGCACTTCCGGCTGCACTGCCAGTACCATGGTCAATGCCGGGTGGATGATGCTTTCGCTGGCTCTCCCGATGCGGTCAACCCGGATGGTATCACCGCTGTGACCTTTGAGGAATACATCGATATTCACATTGCGGCTGTACAGGCCGCTGATGATATCGAAGATACCGCCCTCTGCGGAAACCACCGCCGCACAACCGTTGTTCTCGGCCAGAACGGAAGTCAGCTTTTCGGAGGTCACATCGTCCACGAAGAGTCGGAGAGGCTTAACCGGTTCGTATTCGGCTATTTCTTTGGCCTTGTTTTTGATATCCGCCTCGGTTGCTTTGCCCTTGGATGCCCGCTCCACCAGACTGCGCTTCTCCTTTTCCAGCTTGCTCAGTTCCATTTGGCTTTTTACGATTTCCGGACTGCGCCGTTCGTTTTCCAATTTTTCAAATACTTCCACCGGGCGGATCATCATGGACAGCACCGAGGATTTTCGCTCCGCAGGCGGGAGGATGACGACCGTGTAGGTGTTGAGGGGTTCTGCCCAGTCCGCATTGCCCCGGATGAAATATTTTCCCTGGCTGCACAGAGACACAACGCCCAAAGCCTCCACCGCCGCCATATCCACAGAGGTCTGGGTGGATTCCGCCACCGCCAGCACATAGCGGCGAATGACCTCCGGCAATGCGTCCACGGGAAATGTGGGAAGGTCATATTCATCAAAGGGGATGGGCGTGTCCCAGACTACGGGGCCGGTACTGTTGTAAGCATCCGGTGGGATGTATCCGGGCTGGTTACACATTTTGGCATAGAGCCGTTGTTTTCCTGCCCAGATGCTTTCCAACTCCCGATCCTCCAGGGGTGGGGAGCATTGCCCAGCAGCCTGGAGGAACAGCTCTTTTGCCTCCGGGGTATCGCCGTATCGCTTGATGATCCTGGCTCCGATCCGGGACATGGTGCTGTTACGGCTCCCCTCAGGAATGGTGTGCCCCATGTTGGCAAAAGCCTGTTTGTTCTCCAGGTCATCCAGAAAGGCATTCAGGGTAATCGTTCCAGGATGATAGATGACCTGGGGGTCTTCCGTGCCGAACAGGAACCGGGCGGCGTCCATGGCGTTGGCATCGAAAAAAGGGAATGCCGCCAACAGACTCCGCTTCAGAGCCGTATAGCGGTCTGCATCCCGCTCCGGGTCAATGAGGAACACGATATGAAACCGGGGACGGGCGCTTTTCTCGCCTTTGGGCTTCATGTGGTGGCGACTGTAATGCAGCACATAGGGAACATCGGCAAAGAGGTCTGCAATGTCCTCCGGGGTGACCCAGTCCGCTGCTATCTCGGAGTGGTCATTGTCGCAGTCCCCGGGCAGGGCGTTGGCAACCTCAAAGTTTGCGGTGTTTCGATAGTTGTTTTTGTACCGGGCACAGACCATGTCTGTGGAAAAGGCCAGCTTTGCGGAGAGCTCATCCGTGATTTTGACTTCGTTGGGATACAGGCAGTTGGCCGCGTTACCGATGCACTCTGCCGTGTATACGGTGATTGGTGTATTTTCGGCCATGGTGATCACTCCTTCCTTAGTTTTTCTTGTTTAGCCAATCATCCAGCGCAGAGCGTGCAATGAGCCACCGCGCCCCCACACGGCGATAAGGAATGGCTCCGCTCCCCAGCAGCCGCACCAGTGTGGGTACGCTGATTCCCAAGTAAGCTGCCGCTTCCTTGAGATTGAATACGGACTTGTGAGAACTCGTTTTCATATATTTCACTCCCTTCTCTTGTGTTTGGCTGTATTATCGCATATAATAGGAGCATAAATCTTTGCTCTATCGGTAAGAACAATAATGAAATACTCAACTCTAACGGTAAGATTTTCGGTGATAAAGGAGAGTGACTCTATGGATCTGAAACGAGAACTGACGGATTATGAGATCGGCGGCATCGGAGACATAAAAAAACACACCCTCCGGTTCCATTCATACAGAATTGGAACCGAGGATGGTAAGCTAACGATATTTGCGGAATACACCCCCGGGCAATTTCCCAAGGTCTATAAGGGTTACCCTTCCGGGCAGGAGTTGCTGATTGAGCTGTGCAATCTGAACCTGGAACTTCGGAACAAGCCTCCAGAGGAGTGTGCACGGATTCTGATCCGGTGGAGTATGGAGAATATTCATCCTTACTATTTTTACGGAGATGATGTGGCGCACCTGGAAATAAACAACGATGATCCGAACGGCTTTTGGGACTGCATGGTGAATACCTTGGAATGCTATTGCGTCTGCGTGGAGGATATGGTGCAGGATCTGGAGCAGCTCTATACCGACACCATGACAGCATTCGCCATCCGTAGTCTGATGGAGGGCAAAGCTGCCGATGCCCAGAGGATCTACGACGGTGTCTGTGTACCGGAACAGGAGAATCTGCTCCGGGAGTGGTATCGGACGGACAGCGCACACCGCCCTCTGGTGCTGCAGCGGTTTGTCGAGAAAATATCAAAGCTGAATATGGGACTGGAGTATGACCTCGCCACCGGGCAGATCCAGCTGCAGCCTTCCGTCAAATCCGTGGTGGACGCAGCCTATTTCGGTCTTGCCAGATTTATGGCAGTGAATGCCAACGCCCTGGATGACTACGGCGGTAAAACCAATATTGCGTTCTGCCAGGCTTGCGGTAAGGCGTTCATAAAACGAGGGAACCGGCAGAAATACTGCGGAACGCTGGAATGTCAGAGTGTGAGGAATAAAATCAAGGCGAAGGACTATTATTACCGCCATCGATAGGGTTTTGAATCACTGAAACTCGACTTTTCTAAAACGACTTTCGCACAATCTTGAGAAAAAATGACATGATGTGGTATAATTGTTTAATATTAATTAAAAGGAGTATTGACCATGCTTCATCCAGGCCTTTACGAACAAGTTATCAATTCCGCTTTAAATAGCGAGCTTTCCACCATCCCGGAAGCCCGTAAGGCGATTGCGCCCATTGACAAGGCGGAAGCTTCCAAGGTGCTGGCGCAGTATTTGGCAGATGTGGTTCAGAAAGCGCTGGACAATGTTATAGATAACGGCGGAGATATCTCTGCACAGATTGCTCTGACCAATCAGATTGTGGATCTGATTCAGACTACGACAGAAGAAGCTGACTTTGCATCCATGGGCGTTGCCCAGCGTGCAGAGCAGCTTCTTGCACTTTTGCGGGAGAATGATCCACGGTTGTTACTGGGCAAGACTGCGGCGGATATGGAACGTCCGGAAACTTCAGTGGCCCAAAGCAGCCTTTTTACGGGTGCTATTCATGAGCCTCAGATGTTTTCGGAATTGAAAAAAGAAATTAACTCAGCTGACCAAATCGAAATGCTGGTGTCCTTCATCAAGTGGAGCGGGCTTCGGCTGATAATGGACGAGCTGAGGGAGTTTACTCAGAATGGCGGACAGCTCCGTATTATCACCACGTCGTATATGGGTGCAACGGATATCAAGGCAATCGAGGAGCTGAGCAAACTTCCCAATACGGAAATCAAAGTCAGCTACGATACCAAACGCACCCGGCTCCATGCTAAGACCTACGTGTTTTACCGGGATACCGGCTTTACAACGGCCTATGTCGGTTCCTCCAATCTGTCCAATGCAGCCATTTCCAGCGGTTTGGAGTGGAATGTGAAGGTAACAGCGAAGGATTTGCCCAGTACGATCCAGAAGATTATTGCCACCTTTGATAGCTATTGGAATTCTTCTGAATTTGAGTTCTACAAAGAGGAGGAACGGGAGCGACTGTTCCGTGCCTTGCGGGCTGAACGCATGATGGAGGACAGCAGTACCAGATCCTTTGTGTTTGACATTCACCCCTATCCTTACCAGCAGGAGATTTTGGACAAGCTCAACGCCGAGCGCGAGGTTCGCGGCAGATATCGCAATCTGGTGGTTGCCGCAACAGGTACCGGTAAAACGGTGATTTCTGCCTTTGACTACCGCCGATTCTGCAAGGCAAACCTAGGACAACGGAACCGACTTCTGTTTGTTGCACACCGGGAAGAGATATTGAAGCAGAGCAGGGATACATTCCAGGGCGTTTTGAAGGATCCAAACTTTGGTGAACTGTTTGTCGGCAGCTATAAGCCTGCCAGCCTGGACTATCTGTTCATTTCTGTGCAGACGGTGAATTCTCAGGCTTTGTATGAAAGCTTGCCTGCGGATTATTATGACTACATCGTGGTAGATGAATTTCACCATGCTGCCGCGCCCACATACCAGAAATTGCTGAACCACTTTAAGCCTAAGATTCTTCTGGGCTTGACGGCTACCCCGGAGCGTATGGATGGCAAGAGCATTCTGGATTACTTCGGTGGCCGTGTGGCGGCGGAAATCCGACTGCCGGAAGCCATTGACCGGAAGCTGTTGTGTCCTTTCCAGTATTTTGGCGTCGCAGATACAGTTGATCTGACGGATTTGCGCTGGGTGCGGGGCGGCTATGATAAAAGTCAGTTGAGCAACCTGTATTCTCTAAACCGCAGTGTGGCGGAGCGCCGTGCGAATCACATTATCCGTTCCTTGGACAAGTATGTGACGGATATGGACACGGTGAAAGGATTGGGTTTCTGCGTATCCATCGAGCACGCCAAATTCATGGCAGAGTATTTCAATGCTGTGGGGATTCCCTCAATTTCTCTGGTTGGGCAATCTGCGGATGAGGAACGCCGTACAGCTAAGAAGCGATTGGTCGATGGGGAAATCCGATTCATCTTTGTTGTAGACATTTATAACGAGGGCGTGGATATTCCGGAAGTCAACACCGTTCTATTCCTGCGTCCCACAGAATCCCTGACGATTTTCCTGCAGCAGTTGGGGCGTGGCCTTCGTCTTTCTGAGGGCAAGGACTGCCTGACGGTTCTGGACTTTATCGGTCAGGCGAACCGGAAATATAACTTTGAGGAAAAGTTTGAGGCGCTGTTGGAAAACACAACCCACAGCGTTCAGTATGAACTGAAGAACGGCTTCGTTTCGGCACCGAAGGGCTGCTATATCCAGCTGGAGAAAAAAGCGGCCAGGGCAATTCTGGATAATATCAAGAGTTCTTTTAGCATGAAATCCGGCCTGATTAGCCGTATTTCCACATTTGAAGAAGATAGCGGTCTGCCGCTGACGCTGGCAAATTTTGCGGACTATTACCGTCTGGATATCCGCACGATCTACGCAAAGAACAGCTTTTCCCAGCTGTGCGTTGCAGCGGGTGTAAAAGAAGATTTTGACGAACCGGTGGAAACTGCACTGACAAAAGCGTTTGGACGCTTGGCAGCCATTGACTCCCGCCGTTGGATTCGATTTCTGTTGGGTATTCTGCCCAGGCTGGATGATGTGGATTTTGGAAAGCTATCGCCGATAGAACAGCGGATGTTGCAAATGTTCTATATCACCATTTGGGGGAAAGCGGCAGAGGATTGGGGCAGCGATGAGGTACTGGACAACCTGTATTCTCTGTCGGACAGCCCGGTTATGCTGGCGGAACTGATGGAGCTGCTGCAATACAAGTATGACCTTATTGATTTCATTGATGCGCCGGTGGATTTGGGCTTTGACTGTCCGCTGGATTTGCATTGCACCTACACCAGAGACCAGTTGCTGGTTGCCCTGGATTTTATGAATCCCAACAGCGTTCGTGAAGGTGTAAAGTGGCTGCCGGACAAGCAGGTCGATGTGCTGTTTGTGACGCTGAATAAGTCAGACAAGGAGTATTCGCCCACAACCATGTACAATGATTATTCCATCAACGAGGAACTGTTCCACTGGCAGAGTCAGAGCACAACCACGGATACCGGTTCCGTTGGACAGCGTTATATTCACCACCGGGAGCGCGGCAGTAAGGTGCTGCTGTTCGTTCGGGAATTCAAATCCGATCTGGTAGGTGCAGCACCCTACACATTCCTGGGAACGGCAAACTACGTTAAGCATACCGGAAGCCGCCCCATGAATATTACGTGGAAGTTGGATCATCCAATCCCGGCGAAGTATTTGAAGAAGACTCAGAAACTTGTGGTGGGGTGATCTATATCCATGAGGGTGTTGCAGATGATGCAACCAGGCTTCCGGCGTTCTATGACGAAACATTTAATTATCTGAAAGAGATTGGAATCCAGGAAATCTGACAGATACGCACACATTGAAATCAGATTTTGTTTCAGGACATCCTACCCCCTATGTGCCACGGTGCCGCCGCAAAAATGACCGTACCGTGTTAACACTGATCCCCAACCGCTGCGATATCTCCTTTGCGGAGCATCCCTTGGCGTATAAGGCCAGTATCTGACTGTGATCTCGCTTCGTGCTATACAGCCGAGTTCCTCTGGGGGTAGCGCCCAGGCGGTGGCGGTAGGTGGTGCCGTCCAGAAAGTGAATTACCAGGGTTTGCTTTGGCGTGACCACCATTTTTCGGATAAGGATACCAATCATCAGACCGTCAATCCGGATATCCAGTTTCCCATGGGCTATATCATTTAGAACGGACCGAGCATCTGATGAAATCTCTTCCAGGGCCTGCGACAGTAAATCTGCGCAGTCGGGGATGATATTTTTATGGATCTTCAGCAGATGATGCACGGATCGGCGGATGGCGGCGTCCAATTCCTCGGCGTAAATGTGGCGGCATTTACATTTTGTGCAGCCAGCCTTCTTGCTATTGCACTCCCAAACGGCGTCCCGGTAGGTGGTAGAATGCCACGTCTTTCGACCATACCGACCGCCACAGCCGCCGCAGATGACTTTGTTGGCAATGGGTGAGAAGGTGCAATTCCGGCGGATGGCGTCCGTCCATGTGGCTTGCACTTCCTGCCACACAGACTTGCTGACGATACAGGGATGTCCGTTCTCCACATAGTATTGCGGCGCTTCGCCCTCGTTTGGTTTTCTGGTTTTTGTCAGGAAATCCACGGTAATCTCTTTTTGGAGGATGGCATCACCCATATATTTCTCGTTTTTCAGAATGCTGCGTACTGTGTGCGGTTCCCACCTCTGACTCTGTCCCGGGGAGAGAATTCCATAGTCCATAAGAATACGGCAAATATCTGTGCTGCTTTTCCCAGCCAGGGCAAGCAGGTAGATGAACCGCACGACTCTGGCCCCGGCTTCATCGACTTGAATTTCGCCAACCGGGCTGCGCTGATACCCCAAAAGCAGTCCGGGGAGATGATAGATTCCTTGGGCGTATCGATGGCGGACGGCCCAAGTGACATTCTCAGAGATGGATCGGCTCTCCTCTTCGGCAAAGGAACTCATCAGGGTAATGAGGAACTCACCGGTGCTGTCCATGGTGTTGATATTCTCTTTTTGGAAATAGAACGCCACCCCGGCAGTTTTCAGACTTCGGATGGTAGTGAGAGCATCCACGGTGTTTCGGGCGAACCGGGACAAAGACTTGGTGAGGATCAAATCGATTTTACCGTCCAGGGCATCCGCTACCATACGGTTGAAACCGTCACGCTTGCGGATCGACAGCCCGGAGATGCCATCATCGGTGTACATCCCGGCAAATACCCAGTCCGGGTGGCGCTGAATGTATTCCGTGAAATACTCCTGCTGGGATTGGAGACTGTTCTCCTGGGCATCTTTCATGGTGGATACTCTGGCATAGGCTGCAACCCGCTTTGTGGACGGTGGCTGTTCCGGGGACAATGTCCTGGCCGGGAACTCAACCCGTGTAATTCTTTTCGACCGCAATGCTGTTCACCTCCAGTTCGCCAATTGGTGCATGGAATTTTTCCGCAGCGGCACAGAGTAAAGTGTGCATATCATCTTCTGCAATGATTCCCCTGATTGTCAGAGTGGCGTAGATACTTTTACAGAGCCGAAAGTGCAACTCCGCTTCGTATTCTGATTGGGTCATAGCGACACCTCCTACAGAAACGACAGTATATTGCTGGATCCGGGATAGTCAATGACAGGGCCGGAGAGTTATCAGAAAGTTATCATTTACGAAGTTTCCGCACAAGCCAAAAGCGTGCGGAAGATGCAGAAAAGCATCTGCCATTGCTTACGGATGCTTTATGCAGGTGGGATTATCAAGCAGCAACTCAATATTGTACTTGAAAGTTACTTGAAACTACTTGAAAGTGTTTTGTTTCATTTTGGATGGCAAGCGCTATCGAGAGTCTGTCCTTTCTGTCCTTATTGTCCCAGCGTATCAAAACTGAACCCACAAATAATGCACCACGCTTTCAAAACATGGTGCATTGTATCCATGAACGGTAGATATGCCAAATCTGTTACCGTTGTTGATACAATATCAGCAACGGTAACTTTTTCTTTATTGCGGCAGTTCCGGTAACTGATCAAGCCTGTTTTAACATATCAGAAGGAACACGATATGCTCTCCTTTGCTCCCTTATCCTACCCTTATACGTCCCGGCGCGATCCGGTGTATGCCGCGCGCGGACGGCTGCGTATTGGGTTATTGATGAGCGCTATGTAAAATAAATCACCGCTGCTGATATAATATCGGCAGCGGTATTTTTTGCGAAATCCAGAAAAAAACTATCCTTTTGTGTGGGGCGATTATATAATTATTCCTATATCATAGAATAAATAATTACGCCTGTTTTTCGCAGGGCGCAAAAAGGAGGGGTACTGAAAATGACGGCTCGGCAAAGGCAACTGCGCCTGAATATTTTAGCGTTCCTTCTGTTATTCTCAGTGTCTCTTTACCGGCAGCTCAGCCTGAGATACCTGCCGGATGACATTTTCAGAACGTGTATTTTATACGCCTGCTATGTGCTCCTGATCGGGGCGTGGATCGTGTCCATAAATGCCCGAATCACCCAAAAAAGCATGCGGCTGTTCCTCACGCTGGAGGCCGTTGTCATGCTTATCGGGCTGAGCATCCGCTTTCTTCAGGACACCTTCTGGTACGACAACATACCCCTCATGAGGGTGAGCGGGATGTATATAGAGTCCACGCTTTTAGTGGGGCTGACATTTGGTATCTTTGCCTCGCTGGGCATCGGGCAATGGGATAATTATCGCCCGCCGAGGAAATGGCTGCTTCTGCTTATCCCGGTCATCGCGATGACATTTTTGAGCGTCACGGATGAGAGCCGCCACTTTATGTTCTACATCATCCCGGACGAGCCTCAGCCCAATTTGAATTTCCATCCCAACGTCGGTCTGTTTTTGATGGTCGGGCTGGCGATCGCTTTGATGATCGTCCGCATTTTCCTCATATACCGGAGAAACCGCATTATACTGCACAGCCGCTTCCTCAGATGGTTCATCCCGTTTCTCGAACCGTTTCTTATCGTCGTCTTTTCCTTCACCTTTTTCCTGATCTCGCTGGGGCTGCTGCCCGAGGAAGCGCAAATCGAAGTCATCGAGCTTTTCGCGAGGATATACTACATTGAAGTGCTGACATGGGAGATATATATCTACATCGGTCTTGTGCCCATCAGCACCAAATATCCGGAGATATTCAGGCACGCGACGGTCGGGATGCAGATAATCGGCAACGACGGCAGCACTCTTTTGTCTGAGGCCGCAACAGAGGTCTCGCCCGAGCAGCTTGATGCCCTGACGCGCCGGGAGCATATTATCGTGCAGCCGGGAAAGGCGCTGCATATGCACAGCTTCCCCGGCGGGGCGCTGCTCTGGAACAAGGATATATCGCTCCTGCAAAAAACCATTGACGAGCTCAACCAGAGCGCGGAAACTCTGGCGCAGGAGGGCGCGCTTTTGGACGAGGAGCTGAAAACAAAAAGCGAGGAGGCAAGCCTGCTCGCGAAAAACCAGATCTATGACGAGCTGACCAAAGATGTAAAGGATCAGCTCTGGCTGATGAAGGAGATCACGAAAAAGCGCGACACAGGAAAGAGCAGCGTGCAGCTCCTCCGCAGCCTTTGCCTGCTCGGAACTTATATAAAGCGGCGCTGCAACCTGCTGCTTATCCAAAAGGAAACGGGCGCAATTTGCGATGACGATCTGCTGCTGAGCTTTCAAGGCATGGTGTCGGCAATGAACATGATCGGCATCCGCTCTGAGCTGGATTGGCATTCCGACAAGCGCTTTTCCCCCGGATTTTCCGTCTGTTTTTTCGATGCGCTGGAGCTTCTGCTGGAGTATGAGCGCTTTTCCGTGGGCGAAATGCTTATCTCCGCCGAGCGTGGGCGGGCACGCTTTGCCGTCACGGGCTCTACCATGAATTCGCCGGAGGCGTTTGTGCAGTTGATCTGTGCAAAAGGCTATCCCGCCTCGTGCCGGGACATACCGGGCGGCTATGAGATCATCCTAACGGAGGGGAAGTGACTGATATGTTTCGCAGGCTGAGAGAGCGTTATCGCATGTCCCGCGCGATCCGAAGCGCTATCGATTCGTACCCCGACGGGATCTGCTTCGCCGCGGCCGACGGACGGCCAATTTTGGCAAACAAGACGATAAACTCCGTTTGCTATGAGCTCACGGGGCACACGGTCACGAACGCCGACTCGATGTGGCAGGATCTTGAGAGCCGAGCGCTGCCGAGAGAGGCGGAGGAGCCGACGCAGGATATCCTCCTTTGCCGGCTCAGGGACGGGGCAATCTGGCAGTTCCAGCGGAAAAATCTCATCATTGACCGGGCGAAGATAACGCAGTTTGAAGCCTCGGACATCACGGAACTCTACCACTACCGCAACCGCCTGCGGGAGAACAACATCTGCGTGTCCGAGCTGCATGACAGGCAGCGGGAGCTGCTGAAAAACATCGTCCAGAACAACATGGATAAAGAGCTTCTGCGCGCGAAAATGCGCATACACGATAATTTCGGGCGGCTGCTCATCATGACGGAAAACGCACTCGCGGACAACAGCTCCGAGATGAGCGAGCGAGAGCTGTTCTCGGCCTGGGAGAACGTCATTTCGGACATGGAAAACGCGGCCATCGTGCCCGAGGCGAGGGACGCGTCGCCGCAAAACGAGCTTGTTCAGGTCGCCGATCTCATCGGCTGCCGGGTGGAGTTTGAGGGCAGGCAGCCCAGGGAGCGAAAGGCACTGCTGCTTCTGTACGCGGCCATCCGCGAGGCGCTGACAAACGCCGTCAAGCACGCCGGAGCGGACAAGCTCACGATAATTATAGATGAGGCGGACAGCAAATACCACGTCCGCATTTTGAGCAACGGCCACCCCGGCAGCCCGCCAATACGCGAGGGCAGCGGGCTCACAAATCTGCGCAAAAGGCTGGAGCAGGAGGGTGCGACGCTCGATTATCGCTATGAAAACGGCGTCGAGCTCGTGCTGACCATTCCAAAGGAGTGATACCATGGTAAACGTTTTAATTGTGGAGGATTCCCGGATATCCAGAGAATCGTTTGAGCGGCAGCTTGCCGCTTCCCCGGATTTCATCGTGCTTGCCGCCATAGAGAACGCCGCCAACGCGGAAATCGCCTGCATGCGCAACAAAATCGACCTCGTTTTAATGGATGTCTGCACCGCCGACGACGAATCCGGGCTTGAGGCGGCGGCAAGGATCAAGAAAAACTATCCCCGCGTCAAGGTCATAGTCATGACCTCCATGCCAGAGCATTCGTTTTTGCAGAAGGCGCGGCTGAGCGGCTGCGACAGCTTCTGGTACAAGGAATACGGCAGCGTAGATCTTATCGACATTTGCAGAAGGACATTGAGCGGCGAGCGGGTATGGCCGGAGGAGACCCCGGTGCTGCGCATCGGCCTTGCAAGGAGCGACGAGTTTACAGATCGCGAACTGGACGTGATACGCACGATAGCCCAGGGCATGAGATATGAGGAGATATCCGAGGCGCTCTGCATGTCCGTCAACACCGTGAAATACCATATTCGGAACATACTGCAAAAAACGGGCTTTCACAGCACCGTTCAGCTCATATCCGAGGTCGTTGAAAAAAGACTCGTGCTGCCTAAGTACTGAAAAGCAGAAGAGTTAAAAAACGCCTTGCTATATTTTAAGTATTTGCTTTTGCGTCAGCCCGACCGGACGGCGGCAAAAGAGACAACATGAAGCGTAGCAACGGTTTAAAAGACTACACTTTCGGGCGGGGTGTTTTCGCTTTATTATCTATATAATTATGCAGAATATGCTGATACGCTGGGAGGCGAATAAACTTGGACGTTTTGGATGTTTGCAGCAGCTTTTCCGTCGGAGATAAAGAAAAACTGAGCGCGGATTTCATCGGACGTGGAAACCTTTGGATAAACAATGTCTATAACGCTTCCGTGAATGATCTTGCCCGCTACGTTTTGTGCGAGGCGATCTTCAAAACCGCGCCCGGGCAGCTTTCCATACTGGGATATGACGGCGACCTCTCCGGCGTGTTCGCGCCCTTTGCCGCACTCTCAGCCGGAGAATCACGCATCCTCAATTTTATAACGGACGAAAAGCAGCTAATGCCAAAGCTCAGGGATCTCCAGCAGCAGATATTGGCGGTGCAGAATGTCATTCAGGGGCGCGAAAATTCGCTTATTGAGTTTCGCAAGCGCGTGCAGCGCTCAATAGAGGGCTACAAGCTTGTGGTGCTCTCCATGGACATGGGTCTTATAAATTCGGAGCTTATGGCGCAGCTATCGCGCCTGATGCGCAGCGGCCCCGCCTTCGGCATCTCGTTTCTTATAATCTCCACTACATATATAACCCTGCAAACCTCCGACGGCCGCGAGATCGAGAGAAGCATACGCTCGATTGCCCCGAACATCACCGTTTTAGAGCCGGGGACGGGCAGTGTGTCAATAGAGGGCGGCGGCAGAGCGCCGTATCAGCCCGTGCCTGCGGAGACGATAATCCGGGACAGCGAAGCCTTTGTCGAAAAGGTTCGCACGGCACAGCTTCCGACGGTGCGCTTTGCCGAGCTGCACGATATGGAGCATTTCTGGACCGAGAGTAGCGTCGACGGCCTGACCTTCTGCGTCGGCAAATACGGCATAAACAACATGGAGATCACCATCGGCGATGAGATAAATCAGCGCCACAACGCCGTTATAACAGGCGCTGTCGGCCAGGGCAAATCAAACCTCATTTCCGTTATAATACACAGCCTTTGCATGAGATATTCGCCCAGGGAGCTGCAAATGTACCTGCTCGATTTTAAGGAGGGCGTCACCTTCAAGGCGTTTTCAAACATCGGACAGCCGGATTATCTGCCCCACGCGAGAACGCTCGGACTCGAGAGCGACGTCAGCTTCGGCCTTGCGGTGCTAAATTCCCTTTTCCACGAATACCAGAGCCGCATGAAGCTGTTGAAAGAGAAAAACATGAAAAGCATCCGCGAGCTGCGGCTGCGCTTTCCCGAGATAGAAATGCCGCGCATAGTCGTTATCATCGACGAATTTCAGATGATGTTCGGCGACGATAACCAGACCGGGCAGAAGATAGCCGATATGCTCGAAAAATCGGTGCGATTATTCCGCGCGGCGGGTATACATTTTATCCTCGCCTCGCAGACGCTGAGCGACAGCAGGGCGCTGGCGAACAATAAAGAGAGCATTTTCGGCCAGATACCCATCCGCATCGCGCTGAAAAACTCGGAAAGAGAGGCGCGGGAGGTGCTCTCGCAGAATAACCCCGCCGCGGCCTATGTCCGCCCGCGAGAATCGGTCGTGAACCTCGATTACGGCGAGCTGTCGCAAAACCGCAAAACCGTCATTGCCTTTGCAGACGAGGCGATACTGAGACCCATTCGCCGCAAAATGTGGGAGAGTGCGCGCGGCTACACTACCCCGCCCTATGTGTTTGAGAGCGAGCGGCGCATAAGCGTTTCAAACGGCATCGAGACGATCAATGGGCTTCGCAAAACGTCCAAAGTGCCCGTGGCCGTTATCGGCGATAAAATTTCCATCGACGGGGAGCGCATCGCCCTGCCGATGCTCCATGAGCCGGGGCGGAATATCGCCGTTTTCGGCGCCCCTGACGGCGACTGCAATCAGGCCGTCGGCATTCTCCAGAGCGCGGCGGCGTCCCTCGCGGCGCAGCATCCCAAGGGCGACGCCCGCTTCATGTTCTGCGATTTTGAGGAAGCGGGGCAGAGTTACGAGCGGAAATATCCGCATTTTGCGTTGCTTATGGAAAACCTGGGCTTCTTCATCGAGGATATCCCCCGCGAGCAGTTTTCCGAGACCATTCAGGAGCTTATGGCTCAGCCGCCGGAGGGCGAGACCGTTTATATATTCGGCTCGACGATGGATCGCTGGGAGTTTGAGCCCGATCCCTTCGGACAGGCGTCCGTGCTCAAGGAGTTTGTCGAAAAAGGCCCATCCAGGCGGATACATTTCATTGGCTGGTGGGTCAAGGCGTCCAAATTCACGGCTCAGGTCGCGGGCTTTGGCAATTCCGACGCCTTCAACTCCAAGATCTTTCTGCGCATCGACGAGCGGACGATACAGTCGCTGACAAGTCCGTTCATCCGCTGGTCTGCGCAGGTAAATCGCGGCCTTATCATCGACGATGTTGAGTTTTCCGAGGAGATGCCGTTCATTCCATACGCGCCGGTGACGCAAGCCGACGCAAACGCATTCCGGAATCTAAAATAGGAGGAACAAATTATGTCTGCGGTACAGCAAATAATTCAGGCGGTGGGCGCGTCCGAACGCCAGATAGAGGAGCAGATCAGCAAGCTGACTGCCTACAACGACCAAATAGACAGGGCGATGCAGCAGGTTCAGTCTCAGCTTGCCGGCAGCACCATGTCATACGACCAGAAAATGCTCCAGCAGCTTCAGCAGACCAAGAAGCAGCTTGAGGACACCATAAAAATGCTGCGCACAGCCAAGGAAAAATTGGCTCAGGTTCGCGCGATTTAAAAGGAGGAGTTCATGATGGAATTACAGGAACTTGTCGTTTCTATACAGCAGATAAAGGCCAGCTCTTCCGAGCTTTCCGGCATGGTCTCCGCCGCGGGTCAGGGGCTTTCGACTCAGGCGCGGAATATTGCGGCTCTCACCCGCCCCAGCCAGAGCGGTCAGCAGGCGGCCATGGCGGTGTCCACCGCGTCTCAGGCGCTCCTGCGCGCGGCGTCGTCGATGAAAACGCTCGAGCGCACCTGCGATGATTTCATAAACAGCGTGCGGAAATAAGCATGGAAGTCAGCAATAATCAAAAGGTTCAGGCCAAGACCTATGCCCGCAACGATCTGCGCAGCAATGTGACTAATATCACGCGCGAGAGCGGCGAAATTCAAAACACCCTCGCTCTGCTCGACAGCCTTTTAAACGGTTCTCTAACGGGTATGGGCGGCAAGGCGTCAGCGCTCTGCCAGAAGGCCATAAGCGACCTGTCCCAGGCGATGCAGCATATAAATCAGGCAGGCTCGCATATCGACAAGCTCAAGACGACAGAGGAGGTGCCCGACGATGAATATTGAGGAGCTTTGCGGTCGGATTCACGCGGCTCTCGGGCGCATAGACTCCGGCATCGCGAATTTAGAGCGGGAGCGAAATTATATTCTGAGCACCATGAATAAATTGCAGTCAAACTTCGGCGATCAGAGCGCGGGTCAGCAGGCGGTAACGGAGCTGTACAGAGCCATAAACAGCATAGCCGCCGCCGATTCATCGCTTAACGCTTTGAGGGTGGAGCTTGGCAGATACACGGATGAAATAAAACGGCGATAGATGGAGGATACACATATGGAACGAAAAGCCTTTGGCATTGACCTCGGCACTACATATTCGGCCATCGCGGTCTATGAGGACGGCGAAACACAGATACTTAAAAACGCGGAGGGCACGGAAACCACCCCCTCGGTCATATTCTTCACCGGCGTCACCTCTACAGGCGAAGACGATCTTTTAGTCGGTCAGGAGGCGAAAAACTCCGCGGAGACAGAGCCCAATAACGTTGTGCAGTTTATAAAGCGCAAGATGGGTCAGAACGGCCCGGCTGTAAATTTCCGCGCTCCCAGCGGCAAGAGCTACACGCCGGAGATGCTCTCGTCATTTATCCTGCGCAAGCTCTGTCAGGACGCAGAGCAGTATGTCGGCGAGGGCGAGATACGCGACGTTGTCATAACCGTGCCCGCATATTTTGACGACGCCCGCCGCACCGCGACAAAGCAGGCCGGCGTCATTGCGGGTCTGAACGTCCTCGCCGTCGTAAACGAACCCACCGCAGCGGCCATTGCCTACGGCTTTGGCAGGGATACCGACGCGCGCGTGCTCGTTTATGACCTCGGCGGCGGCACTTTTGACGTCACCATCATGGATATCAAGGGCAAGCACTTTGACACGCTGGCCACCGGCGGCGATTCCATGCTCGGCGGCTATAACTTTGACGGCAGGCTCTCCGAGCTTATCCAGAAAAAGCTCGCAGAGCAGGGTGCTGAGCTCGACGACGATGATGACCTACTGTTCGCCGAGATACGCGAGAAGGCCGAGCGCGCAAAGCGCATGCTTACCGATAAGGAAACGGCGCGACTGCGGCTGAGAGGCATAAAGCAGGCCGTGGAGATCACCCGCGAGGAGTTTGAGGAAGCCACCGCAGACCTGCTAAAACGCACTCAGGTGAAGCTCGAACAGGTGATGGCGGATAAGAACATCACATGGGACGAGATAGACGAACTGCTTGTAATCGGCGGCTCGACCCGCATGCCGATGGTCAAAAAGATGCTAGAATCGCTCTCGGGCAAGCAGGTGAAATACAAGGTCGACCCAGACACGGCTGTAGCTCAGGGCGCAGCTATCTTCGCCAGCACCTTTGAGCCGGACGCCGAGAGCGGTGAGCCCCGCCGCGACGCCAGAACGGCAAATGCGGAGGGCGCAGGCGGCGCTCTGGCAAACCAGATCACCATTTCCGACGTTACAAGTCAGTCCCTCGGCGTCGTCCTGCTCGATTCCGCGGCAAACCGTAAATACAATCAGGTGATTATCCCGCGCAACAGCAAAATACCCACCACCTGCTCGCAGACGGCCTACACCGTCGTCGATAACCAGACGGAGCTTCTCGTTCAGGTAACTGAGGGCAATGACGCAGAGCTGGAGTTTGTCAAGATAGTCGGCGAGAGCACGCTGTCGATACCCGCCTACCCCAAGGGCTCGCCCGTTGAGATAATCTATGCCTACGACCCGGATCAGATGGTGACTATCGAGGTCATCGACAAGGTCGCCGACAAAAGCCTCGGCACATTTGAGGTCGACCGCTCCTCGAATATGAGCGCGGAGGAAGTCGCCCTCGCCGCCGAGATAGTGGGCAGAACAAACGTGGAATAAGGAGAGTGACGCATGGAAAATCCCGAGGATATTGTAAAGACGGAAGCCGCGCCCGATGACGGAAAGCTTGCGGCTGTTGAAAATGAGCTTCATGAGCTGCGCTCGGAGCTAACTGCCCTGCGCGATCTGTTCTCTCGCAGGCTTATGAATGACAAGCAGAAGGCAGAGCTTATCCAGACGCTCACGGCAGGCGCAAATTTTGCCTGCATAGAGCCGTTTCTCTATGATCTCATCCTGCTGCTCGATCGCATCGACGGCTCAGATGACGAGCTTGTGCAGTCTGTTCAGGAGGAGCTTATGGAGATACTCGAGCGGCGCGGCGTCGAGAAGATAGAGGTGGCAAGCGAGTTTGATCCCCGCCTGTGCAAGGCCGTTCGCGTCGTCGAGAGCGAGGATGCAGGCGCCATGCGCATCGGCGGAGTTTTGCGCAGCGGATACACTTTTGCCGGTCGGGTGGTACGTCCGGTGGAGGTCGTTGTAATCAAGCCGAAAAAGCCTGATGAGCCGGAAGAGAGCACGGTACAATGATAAATTACTACGAAGAGCTAAAGCTTGACAAAAGCCGTTCCGCGAGCGAGCTTGCGGACGATCTCATCAGGCTCGAGAGCGTTTGGACGGATCGCGCCGCCACCCGCCCGGAGAAGTCGATGGAGATGCTGACGCTGATAGCGCAGGCGAAAAAAGTCTTTGCCTCGGAAGCCTCCAAAGCCGACTACGAGCGCAGGCTTTTCGCTCCGCCAAAGCCCGACGAGGCAGCCGACCCCGACGCCGCGCGCAGAGCCGAGTTTGAAAAATGGAGCAAGACCGCCGAAGACTACTATTCCCGCGGGGAGCTGGACATGGCGAAAACGGCGCTTGGCCGCGCCATGCCGAACGCCGACGAGAACGATTTTGCCTTCATGAACCTTGCGGCACAGATCTATAACGAAAACGACGAGCCCTCGGTAGCTCTCGACTACATAAACAAGGCCATTCTGCTCGCACCCGAGCTTGCGGAGCTGTACCTCACCAAAGCGGATGTTTTGCAGAGCCTTTATATTGAGGAGCGTCAGCACCGCTACGGAAATCCGCAGCTTCACTTCCGGCAGATAAAAGATATGCTGCGCATGGCATCGCAAAAGGCGAAGGCGCAGGGCGATAAGCCCACGCAGTCCCGCGCGGACGGAATATTGGCCTACACCTGCTATTTTAACGACGCAGGCAGCGGCGAGGACAAAGCCCTCGGAGAGCGGCTTGCTATAGAAGCCGTCAAAAGCGGCGACGCTTCCGGCCTTGGTCAGCGGGTGCTCGATGATCTGGCAAAGAAGCGTGACGCCGCCGACAGAGCGGCAAAGCTCGAGCAGGAGCGCCGGGCGGAGCTGGAGCGGAAAGAGCGCGAACGTCAGGCGGCAGCCGAGCGCGCCGAGCAGGAGCGGCTGGAGGCCGAGAGGCTCGCCGAGCATAAAAAGAAAAAGGCCGCAGCCGCAAAACGCCGCCGGCGCATCATCGCGCTGTCCTTAGCTCTGTCCTTAGTTCTGATCCTCATACTCGCGGGCGGCTTTTCGATGCGGCGTAAGCTGGTGCTCGTCGGAGATCACGTTAATTACTCCTTCGACTCTGCAAGCGGCGAGCTGCGCATCAGCGGCAGAGGGGAGACATGGGACTTTCCCTTAACGGGTATTTTCGGCCACGGCGGTATCCGTGCGCCATGGGATGAACACCGATTCTTCGGAGTAACGAATACTTTAGAGCCGATTTTGGACATTATCGCAAAGCGGCCTGATTTCACTCAGAATGACGTCCAATCTTTGGTCATTGAGGACGGCATCACCTATATCGGGAAAAATCTGTTCCAGTATTTTGGCTCGATCACCGACGTCACGATACCCGAGAGCGTAAAAGGTATCCAAAGCTGGGCATTTGAGAGCTGCGGCAACGCTGTTATCCATCTTCCGGGCAGCATTGAATATGTGAGCAGTAGCGCTTTCTCCGGCTGCAAGGCCGTGGAATACGACGGCACGTTAGAGGATTGGCTGCGGCTTTGCGGAGATTATTACAATGTCTTCGACAGCGGCGTTTTAACGGTCCAATGCAGCAACGGGCATATCGAGCGGCCCGAAGTGTATGGCGAGATCGACGTCTATTACGACGGCACATGTCAGGATATGCAGGAGCTGCTGGCGTCTCTGTCCACGGAGGTGGAGAGCACCGTGACCATCCATTGCTCCGACGGGAACATTGTGCTTAACAGTGAATACTAATTTTCAAAAATAGAGGAAGGATGTATGGGATGACAAACTTTTATGAAGAGTTGAAGCTGGACAAGGCCATGTCCTCTGCCGAGCTTCAGGATAACCTGATACGTCTGGAGAGCATATGGACAGACAGAGCCAGCACCCGCCCGGAGAAGGCGACAGAGATGCTGGCGCTGATTGCTCAGGCCAAAAAGGTCTTTGCCTCCGAGACCTCCAAAGCCGCCTACGACAGGGAGCTTTTCGCACCACCGAAAATTGAGGAGGCTGCCGATCCCGAGGCCGCGCGCAAGGCCGAGTTTGAAAAATGGAGGGACACCGCCCGCGATTATCTGTCCCGCGGGGAAAACGACATGGCGAAAACCGCGCTCGAGCGCGCCCTGCCTAATGCGGATGAAAACGATTTTTCTTTCCTCGATATGGCGGCGCATATCTGCAAGCTAAACGGCGAGTATCAGGCAGCGCTCTCCCACATAAACAAGGCCATTTTGGTTGCCCCCGACCTTGCAGACCTCTACATAACCAAGGCGCAGGTATATGAGTCGCTTTATCATGAAGAGAACAATGCTCGCAACAAGGATGCCGCGCTCGCCCTCCGTCAGGCGCGCGAGACCATGCGTATGGCGTCGGACAAGGCCGCGAGGCAGGGCGATACCGCCGCTCAGGCTCGCGCCGACGGTGCCTTGGCTTTCCTTCTGTATTTCAACGAGCCGAGGGACGTCGCCACGGCCGAAAAATACGCTAAAAGAGCCCTTGAAAACGGCGACAGCTTTGGCAACGCCAAGAGAGTTCTGGATGACCTTGCCGCGTCCCGTGATGCCGCCGAGAAAGCCGCAAAGCTCGAGCAGGAACGTCGTGCGGAGCTGGCGAAGAAAAACGCCGCCGAGCGCGAGCGGCAGGCAAAGCTCGAGCAGGAGCGGCAGCAGAAAATTGCGGCAGCGGATGCGGCACAGAAAAAAGCAAATTCCCTGTATGTGTTCGGCTGGATAGCCGTAGTGCTGTCGTTTGCGCTGGTCTTCGTTATAAAGCAGCCGGCTACCGCCGTGCTTGTGGCGCTCATTGCCCTCGGCAGCGTCGCGCTGCTAAACTACGCCGATAACTTCAAAAATGTCTTCGGCTCCAACGTAGTCATAGGCGCAAGCTTTGTTTTGGGCTTCACGAACAGCTTCATAACGGCGACCGCCGCCTATGATATGATCGGACACAACGCCTCCGGCGCGGGCAAAACCTGGATCATCTTCGGTATCCTGCTCGCCATATACGCCGCCGTCATCTTCATCGCAAAGGCGATAGGCAAGCGAGCAAGCAAGCGGACAAATTATAAATAAAAAAGGAGATAGATATTGTGGGAAGCATAAAAACAGATTCCATTGAATTTGCCACGCAAAGATCACTGAAAGATCTTACAAATGCCCTGCGTCGGGCAATAAGCACCACCAAAGCGCAGGTGGATCGGCTCGAGGCGGGTGACGATCCCCTCGGCAACGACGACGTTCAGCCCCAGGTCGCGGTGCTTCTGTCCGGCCGCAGCCTCATGATCGGCACTCGTATGTGGGGCGTACAGGTGTATCTGTACGATTTTGGCGACCGCCGCTTCGGCGAGCTTGTCGCTCTGGGCGAGAGTTTTCTTTCCGGTGCTCTAAACAGCTACTACAACGGCGAAAACTTCCAGCTTGGCGACAGCAAAAAGCGCAGCGCTCAGATACTTTCCATTCTCACGGAAAACGACCCGACCGCCCTGATCGGCGATCAGATTGATACGGCTCTCGATCAGGAAGAAGCCGCGATTGCTGCGCAGTCCGCGCCCGCATCTTCCGTCGTGCCCGCTGTTTCGCCCGACGGCGTTGACCCTCTCAAAAGCGAACTCTACACCAGCATTTACAAGCTCAGATGCGGCCTCAGCCGGGAGGAGTACGCCAATGCCGCCCACGCTCTGTTTTCCAATGCCTGCGTGGAATTTGCGGACAATAACCCCGATTTTCCGGCTTGCAGCGAGCTGAAGCTCATCTACGCCATGGGCACGGGGGAAGGCAGCGAGGACAGGTATGTTTACCAGCCGTATCTTGACCTGTTCCCGGATCAGGGCGCTGCGGTGAAAACGGCGTTCACGGCGCTGATGGACTGGGTGGGGGCACACCCCGACGACGTCAAGGCGCTCTGCCTTATAGCGGGCGGCTCTTCGTCGGTGGATGCCTTTGACGCCGTAAACGAGCGCTTGTACGACGTTCTCGTTCAGGAGAGCCTTGGGGTCAATGTTGAGAATGTTCTCCTGCTGTGGACGGAGCTGGCTCTGGCCGCGGATTTCGAGTCATGGTATATCGACCAGTTCGGTGTGCGCGAGGGTGAGGTTCCGCCCGCGCCCGTACAGCCCGCACCGCAGGTCAGCAGCGCGCCAAAGGCTGCGCCGAGCACTGCTCCGAAGGCGGCGTCCTCCTCCGCCGGAGCGGGCACAGCCGCTGCCTCTGCCGATAAATTCATGCCGCTGGCGGATAATCCCGAGGGGCGCAAGATCGCACTGATCTGCGCCGGAGTCTCGACGGCGCTGAATTTGTTCCTGCTATTGGCGGGAAGAGCAGCTTTCACCGCGATTCTTGCTCCCGCGATCCTGTTCGTTTTGCTGATGATGAACAAGGATGTTGATTCTTATCTTATGGCGATCCCCATAACGCTCAATGCAGTTTTGAGCCTGTTGAATATTTTGAATCTCTCAAATTATATGGTCGTTCCTGCTATATTTTACATCTTTTTCCTGATAAGCGTCGCCGCAGCCGTTGTGTATTGGCTTCTGGCGCTTAAAAAGGCGCTTCCGACCAATAAGGCGACGGGTCTGCTGCTCCTGCTGTTTGCAGTGATTGCCCTGCTCGATCTGATCAACCTGTTTAGCGCACTCAGCTATGGCATTATATCCGCACTAAGCGTCCTCGCGGGCATAGCATACATCGTATCGTATTTTGCGGCGATTTTCTTTGCAGGCAAGCACCTGCTGGGCTCGCTTAAAAAATAATATCCCACAATCAAAACCTCCGGCAAAGCCGGAGGTTTTGATTCATATTTTGCGGACACGGACATAAGCAAAATTGAATGTTTTCTTTTTGGAAGTAGACCGCCATCCCGGCGGTTTTCAGACTGCGGCTGCTTGTAAGGGCATCCACGGTGTTCCGGGCGAACCGGGACAGAGATTTTGTAATGATCATGTCAATTTTTCCGCCCAGGGCATCGGCCACCATGCGGTTAAAACCGTCCCGATTGCGAACGGACAAGCCGGAAACGCCGTCATCGGTATACATTCCGGCAAAAAACCAGTCCGGGTGGCGTTGGATGTAGTCTGTGAAATACTCCCGCTGGGATTGCAAACTGTTCTCCTGGGCTTCTTTCATGGTAGACACTCTGGCATAGGCCGCAACCAGCTTTTGGGGCGGCGGCTTCGTCGGAGTGGACGGCTTGGCAGGGAACTCAACCCGTGGAATTCTTTTCTCCTGCAATGCTGTTCACCTCCAGTTCCCCGATGAGTGCATGGTATTTCTCCGCTGCCGCTCTGAGTAGGTGGCGTACGTCTTTTTGGGCAATGACGCCTCGGGCTGCCAGGGTGGCAAATATGCTTTTGCAGAGCCGAAAGTTCACTTCCGATTCATATTCTGATTGGGTCATAGTGATGCCTCCTTTAGAAACGACAGTATATTGTCAAAGCCTGGATAGTCAACAATCGAGACGGAAAGTTATCAGAAAGTTATCATTTAAGAAGTTTCCGCATAAGCCAACATTGCGAAGAAAATAAACATCTTACTGGCATAGAGTTTCTAAGAAAAGTTCTTATAAAGTATAGACAATCTTATGTTATTTGTTGCGTTTCTTCTGAAACATAACAAACAGGCTTAAAAACATAAGACTTTGTCGAGAATTGTCTTGCGTTTTTTCTTCACTTCTTGAGTTGCTTGTGTTAAGATAAGTACGGAAGGAGGCAAAAGCATGGTTGAAAAGGAACTTCATGACTTTATTATGTTAATTCAGCAACGCGGTTGCGAAGAGCAGACTACAGAAGTGAAGGCGGCTCATTTTGGGTGCCCCGAAAAACTGTATGATACCATATCCTCTTTCTCCAATCAAAACAGTGGCGGAACATTTGTATTTGGTCTGGATGAAAAGAGCGGTTTTTCTAAGGTCGGCGTGTATGATGCCCAAGATCTTCAGAAAAAGGTGATGGAATACTGCAAACAAATGACCCCCGTAGTGCGGCCTGTATTTACAGTGTGCAATGAAGACGAACTGGTATTCGTTTCAGCAGAGATACCACCTTTGGATGTTGCGGACAGACCTTGCTTTAAGACGGCGAAAGGAAGACTGCAAGGCTCCTATATCCGCGTTGGCGATGCTGATAAGCCGATGACAGAGTATGAAGTCTACAGCTACGAGGCTTTCCGAAAAAAATACCGGGATGATATTCGAGCCGCAGAGAGAGTATCTATCGATACGCTGGATCGTGACAAATTGAATGAATATCTCTCTCGTAAGAGAGCGGATTGTCCCAATCTTGCGCAATCTCCATTAGAACAGCAGTATGAATTCACTGGGATTACCAGGGAGCACCAAACCACGCTTGCCGCATTATTGCTGTTTGGTATATATCCACAGGCATATTATCCCCAACTGAGTATCATTGCAACTTGTGTGCCAGGCAATGAAATGGGTAATGTTGATTTTACCGGCAATCGGTTTACAGATACCAAACGGATTGAGGGCACTTTGCCGGATATGTTGGACGGGGCGCTGGCGTTTGTTCGCAAAAATATGCGGACTGCCACTAAGATTGGTACAAAAACCGGTGCAAGAATTGACTTGCCGCAATACCCTATGGATGCAGTTCGTGAAGCAGTACTCAATGCGCTGGTTCACAGGGACTACAGTTTCCACACGGAAGGAATGCCAATACAGCTTGTGATGTATTTGGATCGAATGGAAATCATCAATCCCGGTGGCCTGTATGGGCGGCTTACCGTCGATCAACTTGGTCATGCACAGCCAGACACGCGCAACCCGGTTTTGGTTACGGCAATGGAGACGCTGGGAAAAACAGAAAATCGGTACTCCGGAATTCCCACGATTCGATATGCAATGAAGAAAAGATCGTTGCCAGAACCTCGGTTCATAGATTCGCGGGGAACATTTAAGGTTATCCTGTATCATCAGAGTGCGGATGCGGCTGCACAGAATCCAGTTCAATCCATTAAACCGCCGAAAGGCGTTCAGGATGATAAAGGATTGATAGATTTTTGCCGTACGCCAAGAAGTCGGGCAGAGATAATTGAATATCTGGAAATTGCATCCGGTCAATATGCGCTTCGACGCTATCTTGACCCATTGATTGAATCTGGAGCAATTCTGCTGACATTACCTGATACACCACGCAGTCCGAAACAAAAATATGTAACTGCAGAAAAGTAGCAGAAAGGCTTGACTGACGGAGAATTGGTCATGTGATATGATAAGAACGTAATCAGGGGTATACACCGGTTGAAATTTACGAGGCGGGGGTTCAGACCTCATGGATGAGAAGGATCGGCGGATTTTGCAACTGCAGATCCTATAATGGAGGGACATACCATAATGAATGACGAATTAAGCAGCCTCAAATCCGCCATGCTGGGTCACGCTGTGGCGGATGCCATGGGGGTGCCGGTAGAGTTTGAGAGCCGGGAAACGCTAAAAAAAGATCCGGTGACCGGGTATCGGGGTTACGGCTCACATTCGGTTCCGGCGGGAACCTGGTCGGACGATACCAGCATGAACCTGGCATCTCTGGACAGCTTGAGTCGGGGACTGGACTATGGGGATATGCTGGAGCGGTTCTGCCGGTGGAAGAACCAGGCCGCCTATACGGCAACAGACGAAGTATTTGACATGGGCATTTCCACAGTCGAAGCCTTGCGCCGGTTTGAACGGGGCACAACGCCTCTGGAATGCGGCGGCACGGGGGAGCATGACAATGGCAACGGTTCTCTCATGCGGATCATCCCGGCGGTGTTCTACTGCAAATATCGGATGACCAATGCTGCCCTCCCAGAAAAGCTCACTGTAATCCACAACATTTCCGCCCTGACCCATGCCCATCCCCGGTCGAAAATAGCCTGCGGCATTTATGCCTTTGTACTGTGGGCACTTCTTGACACCGGGGATAAAACCGCCATCGCCAATGGCCTGCGTTTAGCGGAAGCCTTTTACAGGAATGAACCGGAATTTCAGCAGGAATTTCCCCGCTACAAGCGGACTTTCCAAATGGCAGATACTCTGCCTCTGGAGGAAACGATCCGAAGCGGCGGCTATGTTGTGGACACTCTGGAAGCGGCACTGTGGTGCCTTCTCACCACCGAAAATTACCGGGACTGCGTTCTCAAAGCGGTGAATTTGGGCAGGGATACGGATACCGTGGCCGCCGTTGCCGGAGGCCTGGCCGGTGTTCTCTACGGTGCGGAGGACATTCCGGAGGAATGGCTGGATGGCCTGATCCGCCGGGAAGCGATCGAGAAGCTCTGTAAGCAGTTTGCCGAATCTAAAGCATCCTAAACCAAGCGCACGCTACCCCATCCGGTGTGGAGCGACCACTTTCATTGACTGGTGCAAACCGTTCTCGGGGAGAAAGTCAAAGCCTCTGAAAAGTTGAACGTTGTCATAAAAAGTCGCTTGAAAAAGTTTGTGTTTTTATCAAGAAGTCCCTTGAAAAAGTTGCATCTTGCGAGTTGCTGTTTCAGTGTCCTTTCTGTCCCCATTGTCCCCGCACATTAAAACCGAACCCATAAAATAATGCACCACGCCCTCAAAGCATGGTGCATTGTATCAAATAGCAGTAAGTTTGCCAGTTCAATACCCGGATTTGATACCATATCAAATCCGGGTATCTTTTTATATTACAAAGAAAGCTGGAATTACGCGAAAAAACGCGGGCGATTCCAACTTTTCCTTTTAACTGCCTGTTCGCTTTTCGGCACCGCGGCGGATAGATCAGATTGGCAGTGGGGCATTTCTATCGTTCATAAATCTGCTGTCATTCACGCTATTACAAACACCACTTTTGAATGGGTCATAGCCCGAGCGTAGTCGGAAATCGGGGCCGCATGTTCTTCCAACACATTGAAAATATTGCAATTCTTTGCTATAATGCTGTCACGAAATGCGCCAAGGGGACTGTGACGTGGAGAGCAAGAATTACTTAACGGCTTTGTCAAAAACAAAATGTACAGACCCGAATGGCAATGTTTTTGATGGAATATGGCGTTCCTATGAAGGGGTTGTTCTGCACAGCTTAGTGACATCGTTCGGACTGGATTTTCTTGTACACGACCAGCAAGGCGGCGATGTTGATAGTATTCGCAGTGTTAGAAGCGCTGGCTTTAAGAGTGAGGAGCATCGTGCGGCTTATGAAGCCCGCGAAGCATATGACACGAAAGCATATCATACGCATTCTCACTATCTTGAAATTGCACAGTCTGCGAGAAAATCCTTTCATGAGACCGGCGCTATGCAGGCCGATGCCTATGTGCCCGGAAAGACCGTCGCATACAGCAGGGCAAGTGCGTTCGGCAAGGAGCATAGAGCAAAACGAGGAAGTAGAGATCTGTGATATCAAACCGAAAACGATGGTGCGCAATGCTGCTTGCCCTGTTGATTCTGGGGGCCTGTGCCTGCGGCCATCCGCAGGCAGTGCCATCACCGACGGAATCTGCGGCGCCGGCTTCGGAAGCGGAGCACAAATGCGTCGTGATCGACGCCGGCCATCAGCGCCAGGGCGATCCCAAGCAGGAGCCCATTGGTCCCGGCGCTTCGGAGACCAAGCCCTGTGTTTCCGACGGGACATCCGGCCGCTTTACCGGCAGCCCGGAGTATGAACTGAATCTCGCTGTGGCGCTGAAACTGCAGGAACTTCTGGAGCAGCGCGGCTACCGCGTCGTCATGACACGCACCGACAACGATGTGAACCTTTCCAACCGTGCGCGCGCGGAGCTCGCCGCGCGTGAGGGTGGAGATATCTTTGTCCGCATCCACGCCAACGGGTCGGAAGATCCAGCCGCTCACGGCGCCATGACGATCTGCATGACACCGGACAGCCCGTTTAATGCGTCACTCTATCCGCAGAGTCACGCGCTCTCGGAGGCGGTCCTCGACTGTCTCACGGAAGCGACCGGCTGCGCCAGAGAGCGAGTCTGGGAAACCACTACCATGGCGGGGATCAACTGGAGCACCATTCCCGTAACGATCGTAGAGATGGGATACATGACCAACGAGCAGGAGGACTACCTCCTCGCCGACGATGATTATCGCGGCAAGATCGCCCTCGGGATCGCGGATGGGATCGACCGATATTCGCCGGACAGGCAGAGCAGCTCTCCGCCGCACCGGCGACAGACGAGGCGCTCCAGCAGCTTCTCAGTGAATTCGTGTCCGGCCGCGGCGACACGTGGGATATCTACGCCGCCTCTTTGACGAGCGGCGCGTCGGCGAGCGCGTCCGTCAACCTTCCGGCCGCGGATGCATGGTCTCCGCCAGCCTGATCAAGCTCTTCATTGCGGGCGCCGTATACCAGGCGATCGATCAGGGTGCACTCCGCTATGAGGAGGCGTCCGGCAGCATCCGATCCATGATCACCGCGAGCGACAACGGCGCGGCCAACCGGCTGGTTCAGCTCCTCGGCGCAGGCGATGCCGCCGCCGGAATGGAGCGGGTCAACGCCTTTGCGCAGAGCATCGGCTGCACCCACACGCGCCAGAATTGCCTGATGCTGGAATCCAACGGTCTGGAGAATTACACCTCTGCCACAGACTGTGCGACCGCGCTGTGTATGATCTATGCGGGGACCTACGTTTGCCAGCGCTGGAGTGAGGAGCTGCTGCAGCTTCTTTTACAGCAGACCGTGAACAACCGACTGCCGCAGGGTGTGCCGGCCGGCACGGCCATAGCGCACAAAACGGGAGATTTGCAGAATCTCAGTTGCGGAGATGTCGGCATCGTCTATGGACCTTCCGGCGCATATCTGCTTTGCATAATCAATAACCATTCCCCCAACGACAGAAAAACGGTCTCCGATTTTGTTGCATTGTCACGCCGTGTATATCAATTTTTTAATCCTTAACGGGCAGCATACGCTATAAAATGTAAAAACTGCGGTGCTGCCTCAGTTGGCGTCCCGGGGCTGATTGTCCCACGAACCGCGGGCGGCAAGCCCTTTCACTTTGTCTTGATACGACGGTTATTGCAGCAATCTGGATACGCTATGCATTCCCGCTTGGGTACCGTCAAGAATTCTGCGCATGCCGAAAAAAGCAAGACCGTTTCCGACGATGCCGGAACGTTCTTGCTTTTTTTGATATTCGGCTCAGCACCAAAGGCAAGATCCCCTCTGTTTTGGTATCACAGAGGGGATCTCTTGAAAAATGAAAGAAGGGAGAGAAGAAGTTAATCTATATCATACTTGCTGATATCGACGTCCTGAAAGCTCACGAGCGTATAGGATTCCGGCTTCGGCACGGGATACGTACAGTCGAAGCCCATCTTTGCCGCAAGGTTGTCCTTGACGACGGGGTTCAGCTCATGTCCGAACGCCCCGGGAATGATGATGATATCCTTCGCCGGATCGCAGCGCGTAACCATCGCGCGCTCGACCTGTTCGGGGTCATATATATCGATATCACTGTTGACGGCGGTGACCATTTGCAGATCGGGGAACGCCGCAAACGCTGCAAGGATCGCGTTTTTCGCCATGCCATTGTTGGGCGGGTCGATCTGGAGAATGACATGATAGTGGCTGCCGCCGGGCGTCATGTACACTTTCTTCAGCCCCGGCACCTGTTTGCTGATCGTCTGGAACAGATTCGACTCCACACTCAGCCCCTGACCGATCCAGACCTCGCGGCCGGGATGCAGCATATGGATCACGGGGTCGGTCTGCATGGTGATTGCTTTGACATGCACGACCCAGCGATCATCGCGGGTAGCATAGTAGCCGCTGACCTCGCCGAACGGGCCTTCCGGTTCGCGTACATACGGGAGGATCTCGGCTTCCATGATCATCTGTGCATCCGCAAGTCCCTCGACGGAAACCGTTTTGCTGCGGCACAGCCGTGCCGGCTCGCCCAGCAGATAGGACGCGACCGCAAGCTCATCCACATCGATGGGAGCAGCGGAGCTCGGCGTGGTCGCCGCGACGAAATATGCCGGATGCAGACCGTTGTTGATGGTGATCTCCAGCGGCTCGCCCTTCGCCTCCGCACGCTCATAATAATTTCTCAGATGCCGTCCCATGTCCATCAGCAGGCCAAGGCGGTCCTTGCCTGTGACCATCAGACGGTGGATCGACGTGTTTCGGACGCCGGTGTCCGGGTCCTTGGCGACGATGATGCAGTTGGAAAAATAGGGGCCGCCGTCTTTGAGCGCATGCGTCGGCACCGGGATGCGCCCGAGATCGACCTCGGGCATCGTGACCTGCTGCGCAGGCGCATCGTCAACGACGACGGGCGCCACGGGGTTTTGATGCAGCGAGCCGACAGCCGCGGCAAACAGA